>Ga0222682_1000091_pt1 | contig 20956 bp, 17 predicted proteins | sample AntAcemetage1008_FD_179812 | JGI IMG/M metagenome (GOLD analysis project Ga0222682, IMG submission 179812) | Saline water microbial communities from Ace Lake, Antarctica - #1008 | ecosystem: Environmental > Aquatic > Non-marine Saline and Alkaline > Saline | place: Antarctica: Ace Lake...
ACAAGTACCTCAACTACCGGAGAAATAAAACCTAAAAATGAAAATTCTATCATCGTAGGGGCTAACGCTAAGGCGTGCGCTGCATGGTATAGAATGCGAGAGTTAATAGGTTTCTCCGGTCAGAATAAGCTTGAACCTTCTTTGTATAATTTTTTAACGGAATATGAAGATGATTACCCAGAATGGATTTTTAAAGATGTTGGAAGTATAAATATATTTGGAATATGATTTTAGTTGAAATTTTTGATGACATAATTGATAATCTCAGGGATACTGGCACAATTACAAACGTGTCGGAAGCTGCGGGAATAAGCACATTAACCTCTATTAATTCATTAGAGGCTGATGAGGTTATTACTATTGATTCTATTAATTATATTATATTAACTGCTTCGAGTACTAAATTTACAATAACTGGAACAGGAATAACAGCTACGACATGGAAAGCTAAAGCACCGTATTACGATTACGGTCATCCAAGAGAAATCTTTAATACTTTATCTGAAAAAACTAAAAATGATACTTTTAAATATCAAAAATATCCTTTAATTTTTCTTTGGTTAGATATTGAAGAAGATGTAAATGATTACAGAACAATCGAGGAAGATGTTATGATTGTCATTATTACTTCAACAGAACAAAACTACAAAGCGTTAGATCGCACAGATAACATTTTCATACCAATTTTGCATCCTTTATACGATGACTTGATGAAGTACATCAAAAGAAGTATGTACGTCACAAGTAATGAAGAGAGTGATAATAAATATCACCACAAAAAAAAGGATAGATATTATTGGGGTACTGAAGATGATTTCGGAAATATGGGAAATATCGGAAACGATTTTCTCGATGCCGTTGTAATTAGCGGTTTGAATTTAGAATTAATTAAATGTAAAACACGATAAAATAAAAATAAAATGAGCTGTAAAACAGGATATTTTGCTGGACTATCAGATGTTATTTGCAAACTTGGAAAGATAAATGGAATTATGTTGACTGAAAAAGGTACTACCTTCACGGATACTACCTTTGAAGCAGAATCCACTCACCATGCCGCAATAGCTGCGATTGCCTCAGCAAGCAGAAACTCAATGGTCTATCCGGTAATAAATTATGAGAATACTACCGATGATGTGACCGTTCAAACGTCCAATCTTGGATTTAAAGATACGGACGGGAAACCACTACCATCAATGCTTTTACATATTGACGTAGGTGTTGGTGACTATCAAACCTTAAAAGGTCTTGAAGGAAAATTATTTGATGTGGTATTATTTACCGATCAAATGCAACAATTAGGAACACGTAAAACCACTATAAGCACTATTAAGGGCTTCAGGGCTAAAATAGCATTTAAATATGATTTACCAAAATCAGATAATGGTCAATTACAATTTGCTATGTATGTATTTTTCAGAGCGCAAAATGAGTTTGAAAACCTTGTATTTGTTAATCCAGATTACTCTTTTGCTGACTTAGTCGATTTTGTACCAATAGGACTTGATTTGCGAGTTACGACTGCTTATAACACATCGACAGGTATTGTAGTTGTAAAAGCAACAGTACGAAGCACAGGCTTAGGTAAAACAGGTTTATTAGCTGCTGATTTTGAAATATTAGAATCAGTTTGCGATTTAGCTCCGGCGGTAGTGACATCATTAACTGATGACGGATTAGGATATTATTCTATATTGATTCAAGATTCTACCGGAACACCGGAAAAACTTGCAGCAGGCGAATGGTATAAATTACAGGCTTCTGATGAAGATGCGACACCGACTTACAATACTTATCAGAGTAATGCAATGAAAGAAACAGTAAAATAAACTAACATAAAAACTATATTAATATGGGAAAACTTAATATTAATCCGGTAATGGTTAAACTTACTTTTGCTAATTTCAAGAAATGGCATAAAAAACACTATCCGAATGATACCATGACCGCAGAGGAAAGGTATTTAGAGATTGGTGGAGCTTTGCCTAAGAAACCTAAAACTAAGGGGGTTTAGTCCCCCTTTTTTAAAATGGGTATTCATGCGATAGCTAAGCGAGCGAGAGAGATGAACGTTGATTTATTAGTTGCTGAGGCAATCGATAATAAGGAAACTGATTTGGTAAAACTTAATCAGAAACAAATGCTTGCTCATAAGCTATCAAATGATAAAGATTTTGTAAATTCTAAAACTGGCAAAAAAAAGTTGTCTTTAGCTTATGCAAAAAGAACTCATAAAACATATCCTAATTTATATGTCGATGGTACTTTTCAAAGCGATATGTTTTTAGAAGTTAACGAGAATGATAAAACTTTCTTTTTAGGTTCATTTTGGAATAAAACAAAATATCTGACAGGGCAATATTCTGAAAAGATATTTGGAATTTCGCCAAAGAACCGCCCGAAAGCAAAAAGAATATCATTAAAAGAATTAAGTAGAATTTATTATAAAAGATTATTAGGTGCTTAAAACAACTTATACATTAACAATTAGAGGTTATTCCTTGTTTGAAAAAACAGGGGATTTGAAATATTTATTTGACGGCAAAGTTAAAAGCGTTGATACTTCTGAATTATTACAAGAAATTGCAACAAGATTAAACGGAGAAAACGAAAACTCTAATAAACTTCAGAAGGATTTTCATAAGGTAAAATCTCAATACAGGGTTCAATTACTAATCTTACTTTATGAAGCTGCTTATAATTTAATGGTATTACAAACCGATGTAAACACGTGGAAGGAAATAATCGGAAAAGAACCTACTAAATTAAAAAACTTAAAAAGGTACGTAGATAAAATAAAAAGTCAAACGGGAATTGAAATTAAAGAAATATCTGACCTCGCAGACTTAAAAAAGGAAATTCAAAGATGGGTGGATAAATTCGCAGAGGTATTCCCTAAACAAGATAATGACCCGAACGGTGTAACTTTCATGCAAATAGTTTTAGGAGTATTTGCAGCCTCAGGAATGAATTTGAATTATGAAATGTATATGAGTGACTTTTTTGAATTAAAAGACCAAGTAGAATTATTAAATAAACCAAAATGAAAAACAAAGGATTTAAAGTTATATTAAATAATTTCATTTTTTTAGAAGATACAGCTAAATCATTTGCAAAAATCTGTAAAATAAATGCTTTGTCACTTGATACGATTAATGAAATGATTAACGTAATTTATATAAAAAGTAACGAAAAAGGATTACAGGAATTTAAAACAATTTCTAATGATTTGCTCGATGAATTAAAAAAGACTTTAAAAAACAGAGCAAAAGAAATGAAATCAAAATCTGTTTCAATAGAATATTTAAGCGTTGCAATTAGTGTAATTAAAAAAAGGTTTAATTAATGGATAACATTAACATAATTGTCCCAAAAAAGGCGACTGATTCAATAATCAAAGCAAATAGCGAGATTATTAAATTAGATGCTTCATATTCAAAGCTGTTAAAACAAATTGAAACAGGACAAGCTACGTTAAAAAGTCAGGGCACATCATTTCAGAAAGTAAACGAACATCAAAAAAATACAAAAAAAATAACCAAAGAATTAACAACACTTGAAAAAGAAAAATTAAAAGTACAAAAGCAACTAAAAACTACAACTGCTCAGATAGCTATTGTAAACGATAAAAATACCCGTTCACTTGTAAAAGGGAAACTTGCTTTACAAGAAGACCGAAAAGCAACTAAATTATCAATAAACGCAAAACGTCAACTTGCTGGCACAATGGGCGGCTTAGAAGCTAAATCAGCGAGATTAGTAAATATTATCAAAAAAGTAAATCTCAATACTAAAATAGGTCAAGGAAGATTTAAGAAACTAACTGCTGAAATGGGGCGTAATCAATCACGCTTAAATCAAATGAATGCTTCGATGAAACGCTTTCAGGGAAACGTTGGAAACTACAAGTCAGGATTAGCAGGGATTGGAAGCTCTTTAAAAGGATTAGTCGCAGGATATTTAGGTGTGACGGTTGCAATTATGGGCTTAGTAAGGATTGTAAAAAGTGCGATAAAAACAAATATAGAATTTGAAAAGACTTTTACTAATGTTTTAGGATTGCTTAATGAAATTGATAAAAAGAAATACGGAGAAATATTAAAAAAAGGTTCTGCCGAATTAATCCAAAAATATGGTTTTGAAGTCGCTAATGTTAATAAATCTTTATTTGATACAATATCAAATGGAATAGCAGCCGGAGATGCAATAGAATTTTTAAATAAAAGTTCAAAATTAGCAATCGCAGGAAATGCAGAATTAAGTTCAGTCGTAAAGGGAGCTACAAAAGTTTATGAAATTTATAAAAATGAAGTTGGTAGTGTAGATGAAATTTTAAACGCCTTTTTTGTTGGTCAGGTCAAAGGAGCTACTGATGTGGAATTAATAGCCAATAATATTGGTAAAGTTGCATCAATCGCACATTTCGCAAAAATACCAGTAAATGAATTATTTGGAACGTTTGCAGGATTAACAAAATTTCTTGATGGTACTGAAGAAAGTGCGACTGCATTAACAGCAACTATAACAGCGCTTCTTAAAGTAAAAGAAGGGACAGACCAAGCAAAGGTATTTGAAGACCTAAAGATTGAATTTGGAGCAGCAGCAATACAAAGCAACGGTTTATTAAATACTCTTTTAAAAGTTGCCAAAGCAGCTGAAACAGATGCCGATAAATTATCAATATTAATTCCGAGTATCAGAGCTTTAAAAGGAATCGCAGGATTAACAGCCGAATCAATCGCAGAAATTGAAAAAAATATCCTTGCTTTAAATGATACTGAACAATCTTCCATAACTGTTCAAAAAGCATTTAATGAACAAATGGAAACACAAGATGCGCTCGGAAAATCGTTTAGAGGCTCATTAAAAGCTCTATCAATTGAAGCGGGTGGAAGTCAAGAAGGATTAAAAGGAATAACAAAAATAGGTATTTCGTTAGTTGACTTTTTTACTAAAGCCACAAAAAGAACAAAAGCACTTGATACAGCCGAAAAAGAGGCAAATAAAACAAGACTAAAATCTCTTAAATCATGGTTTTCAAAGATTCCATTACTAGGTAAGTTGGTAAAAATAGAAGAAGAATATATTGAGATTGAGGAAAAAATAATAAAAACCGAAAAGGAACTTGAAGCCGAAAGAGCAGCAATAGCAAAAACAGCAGCGGATAAAGCAAAAGCAGCATCAGATAAAAAAATTGCAGAGGCAAAGATTGAACAGGAAAAAATATATCAAATTAAAAAAGGTTTTGGAGTTTTAACCGATATTGAAATATATAATCACGAACTCGAAGCACTTAAAAATAATAATAAATTTGCAATTTTAAGTGAAATAAATAAACAAAAAGTAATTTTAGATTTAAAGAAAAAATATAATCAAATTGCAGAATCAATATATGTAAAGGAGTTTGACGTTTTAGAACATTTAAGAAAAAGAAATAAAACGAGCGTTGAAGAATTTATAATGGACGAGGAAGAAAGTTTTAATGATGAAGGCGAGTATTTGGCTAATAAATGGAAAGAAACATACGACGGGCAACTAACATTATTAGAAGCTAATCTTAAAGCAGGACATATTTTGCAAGTTGAATATGATGATAAACTCGCTGAACTTAAAAAAGAAAATACACAGAGAGAATTAGAAGATGAAAAAAGTCTTAATCAAGCAAAATGGGACTTAGCATTTCAAACAAACGAAGCAATTTTTGATATTATTAGCAGCCGGTTAGATGCACAAATGCAAAAGAATGAAAGTGCAAGGGAGAATGAACTTGAAAGGGCTGGTGAAGATGCTGAATTAAAAGATAAAATCAATACCAAATATGATAAAAAACAAGCTGAATTAAAAACTAAGCAGGCAAAGGCTGATAAGGCAGCCGCTTTATTTGCAGCTTCAATAAATATAGCAATGTCAATCACTAAATCACTTGCTCAATTTCCATTACCATTAGGATTACCGATGTTATTAATGACTTCGGCGATGGGAGCTTTACAATTAGCCATGATTGCAGCACGCCCAATCCCAAAATACAAGCAAGGAACTAAAGGAAAATATGATACTGAGGACACTTTCGTAACCTCAGAACCAGGAGCAGGAACAGAATGGATTGAAAATGCTGGTAAAATAATAATGACAACAGAACCGACCATACATAGAAACTCAAAAGGCTCACGAGTTTATAAAGATGGCGAATTTGAAAAAATACTCAATAATAAACAAGTAGGGTTTGATAGCAGAGAGATTGTAAATGCTTTAAGTGATAATTCCAGAGTAATTACAAGAGCAATAAAGAACCAAAAACAGCTAATAATCGAAAACGGAAAAGTAACAGGATACCGTCAAAGTAACTATACTCGCAAGTATATAGAAAGGATGACCGAATGATTGAGATTGGAAGCAAAACACCGAAAAAATATAAATTTGTTTTAGAAACAGGAAACGGGATTTATCAATTAGATACTGCTATTATTGAGTGGGCTGAGATGAAAGTTGCTTTTAAAAGAAGTAAGGAATTTGGCGGGGTGTTTGCTGAGTTTATAATTGGGACGTGTACTTTCATAGAACAGGGAAAAGATGTTCTTAAAACTCTTTACGATGAGTATGGAATAAGAGCAACTGCAACATTAAGGATTTATTATTTGAGTAGAACGACTTTTGAATATAAAGAATTTCCAACACCTTATAAATTAGATTTTCTGACTTACAAGCATATTAAAAAATCCAAGTCAACGAATGCTGTTCAGATAAATGCTTTACCTTACGGTTTGATTACAAAATTAAATCAAAGAAAAAGTATAAACGTAGATTTAACAAGAACTGAAAGCGTTGGAAATATACCGCTAATACCTTATTCAAATTTCAGACCTCTTTTGAATATTCCTGCAATTAATGCTTATTATATTACTAATTGGAAGAACGAAACAGACTATATAGAAACAGTCGGGGGGCAAAAAATAGTATCAGTTCCAAGCGAAGTAATAACATCTGATTTTACTGAATCACAAACCATTGCCTATAATGGTGATATTTTAAGGAGTGATGTAGATTATCACCATTTTAAAACGTCTGAACAAGATAGATTTATTACTATTACTGCAAATTTTAAATATAAAATAAATGGTTTATTAACTCGTTCAGCAACATTATATTATGCTGTAATAAATTCGGATACTTCAGTGGCTGATACAGCAATAGTATATACTTGGGTTAGTGCTTATGAAGGAATTATAAAAAGTGTTTCATATAATAAATCTGTACTTTTAACAACCGGACAATCAATAATGTTTTATTTGGTAGTAGATTTGGCAGTAGCTCAATTTATAGACTTATATATTTATGAAAATTCTATAAATATGAGTGAGCCTTTTGTTCAGTCACCTTCAAAAACGGTAGATGGTTTTCCAGTTGCTCAAGCAATTGAGCGTAATTTGCAGCTTATTACAGATATGCAATATCCTTTTTATTCTGATTTTTTTGGATTTACAAATATGATTAGAAATATAGCAGGGGATTATTATACAAGCGAAAACCAATTAAGATTTGCTCATATTCTTAATGGGCTTTCAATTCGAGGGTTACCATTATCAGATACAAATAACGCCCTTACTTCCAATTTTACTAAACTTTTTAAAGGATTAAATGCTCTATATAATATCGGTTTAGGAATTGAAGAAATTGACGGTTATGATAAAATAAGAATTGAAGAACGTGCATATTTTTACGAAGATTCTGAGGGCTTGGATTTATCTGATCGGATTAGCGAATTTGAAATACAGGAAGAAGTATTAGGCGAACTGGTTTATTCACAAATAAAATCAGGTTTTAAATCTTATGAAGACGAGGCTGTAAATGGACGTGGTGAATACAACACCACAAACGAAAGAACCTCAGACGTAGAGAATGATAATATTTTTAATAATATTAGTGATATTCGAGGCGATACTCGGGGAGTTACAAAGTTGTTAGAAAAACCTATTGATGAATCTGGCTCAGAAGATGTAAAAGGTGATAACGGTTTATTTATTATTAAATCTCAAAGGTTTGGTACTGCATGGAAAGCTGAGACAGATGAAAATATTCAGATTTTAAATAACACAAGTCTTTTTAAAGATGGAAGTTTAAATCTAAAATTCACACCAACCAGAACACTATTAGAACATAAAGAAGAGCTTGCAACGAGTTTCATAAAAAAGTTAGATGGGAAATTAACCTTTCAGACCGCCGAAACCTTACAGACTTTACAAACCACAGACGGAGCGGATGACATTACAGAAAATCAAGACATAGAAGCAGCGGACTTAGGCAATCCGAAATGGAAACCAAATCTTTTGATTGCTGAATGTGCCTTTTATGAAGCGGATTACGAAACTTTAAAGATTAATAAAAATAAATATATAACATTGTCAAGTGATAAAAAAGGCTGGATTTGGAATTTAGAATGGACACCTTCAAAAAATATGGCAACAATTAAATTAGTAGAACGATGGGCTTAGTATTATCAAAAGCAAATAGCATTAGATTTGCAATTCAGGATTCAAACCTCCCGAATGTAGAAAACACTTTGTCCTATGAAGAAAATTACGGAGTGTTTGCTAATAAAGCATATTGCCAAAAGTTTGATGATGGTGACACGGTTACCGTGCAAGCAGTTACAACAGCCTCAACAGTTCCAACGGTAGAAGTTTACGCCCCTCACAAATTAACCGACATAACCGTTCCCGCTGTAAAACAAGCCAGAGTAATTGACGGAACTACTTATTATTATTGGGAGTTTGAAGTTGCTATGGCGACTTATTCAAGTTATAATTATTTTCAATTAAAAGTAATTCAATTAACTGTAAATTGGAAAAGCGAAAAGATACAAAGTTTAGATTTAACAGATGACCTCGCAGACGGTAATTATCTAAAATTAGAATGGACAAACAAAAATAATACTTCAATAGTTGATAATCATTTAATAAACTACGCGACCAATATAGAGTTTTTTGCTTACGTTGAGGCGCAAATAAAAGACAACGGAAACGAGGGCGAAGATGAAGTTTTTACTAATATAAACGAAAAAAAGGTTATAGAATCTCAACTATTTAAAACAAGGGATTTAAAAACAGATTTTATTCCTGAGTTTATGACAGACATTATTGCTTTAGCAGGGAAATGTTTTGTATTTATTATTAACGATTTACAATACGTGACAAACGGAGTGCCTGAATACACACCAACGAAATCAAATTTAAAAAGTCTGACTTGGTCAATAACTCATGTCGAAGTATTAGGATTTTCTACAAACTTTAAAGGACTTGACATCATGGGAATAGAATATATAAAAGTAAAAAATGATAATGCCATAACCTCAACATGGAGTTTCGTAATCAATGCAGGATATATATTACATATGTTGGTTTGTGGACATGGTTCGGGTTCGGCGGCGGATTACACTTTGAAAGTAGGGTACACCGTTGGAGGCTCGGATATTTTAATAGATTTGGTTTCAAAAGTTCCACTTGCAGGGGGTTTAAATCAAGAATTTAGTATTAATCAACAAAAGTCATTTGATGCTGACAAAACTGTTTACGTGACTTTGACTGGAGTGGGTGCGATTGGTAAAATTTATGCAAATTTAATTTATAATACAGCATCATGAAAAAACTATTAATCATATTGATAATGTTTCCTATTTTGGGATTTTCTCAGCAAGTCGTTACTGCTTTGGATATTGTTTTAAAAGACAGAATAATAAATTATGACGGTGATACTTTAATTTCATCATTCGGAGGTACGGGAAATTATTACATGAACGTCCGAACAGGTGTCAACGCTTTAGATGCTGTAAATGTTCAGCAATTAAGCGATTCTTTAAGTGCTGGCTCTGGTAACTATTGGACATTAGTAGGAAATTATTTATATCCTGACAATACGACTGATAGTGTCGGAATTGGAACAGCAACGCCAAAAGCTATTTTAGAAGTTGCAGGCAGGATTGAAATTTCTGGAACTGGTAATTCTGTTTTTATTGGTGAAGATGCTGGATTAGTTGATGATTTAACTGATAATGATAATGTATTTATTGGTTATGAAGCTGGAAAAACTAACACAAGTGGGTCTGCTAATATCGGATTAGGATATTCCGCAATGAAAGATAATACTACTGGAAATAAAAATACAGCAATAGGTATTCAAGCATTAGAAAATAATACGACCAGTGAAGCTAATGTTGGAATTGGATATTGGGCTTTAAAATATAATACTACTGGTGAGTATAATATTGGATTAGGGAATATGGCTGGTAGATTTACTAAGACAGATGCAGCATTAACTAATTCTGATTCATCTATTTTTATAGGATACGAAACGAAAGCTAATGCTAATTATGAAGTCAATCAAATAGTAATAGGTAATAAAGCAATAGGAAATGGGGATAATACAGCCACAATAGGAGATGACAATGTAACCGCTGTTTACCTTAATGAAAATGGAACGGCTAAACTTTGGGCTTCAACTTTGGGAAGTTCGGGATTAATTTTAAGCGGGTCAGATTCATTAATTGATGCTGGTGCTGTTTTCGCTTATTTAGACACAACAAACGTACTTTATTGGTCAGATACTTTAAGTTTTCTTGCAACTGATTATGACGTTGATACTTTAACAACTTCGATTTATGATAGTTTGGAAGTTCATTTAGATACACTTCAATCTCATAATGATAGGATTAATGCGATTACAAGTTCAACGCCTGACAGTATAAGGTTTAAGGTAGACGCAACAAACAATTCACAAGTAATGTTCATTGTTGGTAAAGACACTACATGGGAAAGTTTTGGACATGGGCACAATCAATATTTCTTAAAAACAGGTGGTAATATTTCAGGATTTGCCACTATATCAGAGCCAGGTTTAATATTAGATAATTCTGATACTGCTATTAATGCAAACGCTGTTTTTAAATATTTAGATACAACAAACGTACTTTATTGGCCAGATACTTTAAGTTTTCTTGCAACCGATTATGACGTTGATACTTTGACAGCTTCAATTTATGATAGTTTAGAAGTTCATTTAGATACTTTACAATCTCATAATACTAGAATATTAGCAAATGTTTACGATATAAATTATATCTATGATTCTTTAGCTGTACATAGAGACAGTTTAGAAAATTATTATGATACTTTACAATCACATAATACAAGAATATTAGCAAATGTTTACGATATAAATTATATCTATGATTCTTTAGCTGTACACCTTGATACACTACAATCTCATAATACTAGAATATCAGCAAATGTAGCAGACATTAATATATTATATGACACATTAAATAACTATTGGAGTATTACCCAAATAACAGAAGCAGATACAACGTATTGGGGTAATGGTGGAAGTTTTACAGAAACAGACCCTATTTATGCTACTGATTCAGCAAGTCTAAAAACTCATGTTAGAAATGATTTGGATTTAAGTATAACAAACGAGATTCAAACACTATCAATTGATTCTACAAATAGGGTTTTCGAAATATTATTAACAGATGGTAGTAGTGTTAAGTTTGAGGATACAGTAATTGACACAACAGGAATGTATCAAGATTTATCAGGAATAAGAGATACTGTTGGTATTTTAAATGATTCAATTCGATACTTGTATGATTCAATAGCTGTACACAGGGACAGCTTAGAAAGCTACTATGACACACTACAATCACATAATACTCGAATACTAGCAAATGTAGATAGCCTCGCAGTTCACCTTGATACATCACAATCACATAATGTTCGAATAAACGCCTTAGCAAATGCAACGCCTGACAGCGTATATTTCAAAGTAGATGCAACAAATAACTCACAAGTAATGTTTATTGTGGGTAAAGACACCGTAAAAGAAAGTTTTGCAGTTGATTATACTCAATACGCTCTAAAAAGTGTTGTCGAACAATACCAAGATAGTTTATTTTGGTCTCAATCAGGTGATACATTAAGACCAGCAACGGCTGCTGATAATATACAACTAGAAAGCACAACCACAGCATCGAATGGGGTTATCTTTAAAGGTAGTGCTGCTTTTATACACGACTATCATAATCTCACAGGTGGTGGTGCTGTTCCAATAGGAGATAATATATTTATAGGGAAATCAGGTAATTTCACAATGGGAAGCACAGCTACTAACACAGGTCAGTCTAGTAATAACGTAGGTATTGGATATAACTGTTTACGTTTATTAACAACTGGTGCTCAAAATGTGGCGATAGGTACAGAGGTTTTACAAAACGTAACAACAGGGGTCTCTAATACTGCTATTGGTTCAGCCGCATTAAATGATTGTAACACTGGGAACTCTAATACAGCAATAGGAACACAATCATTAATTGATTTGACAAGCGGGTCACTTAATATAGGTATAGGAGCTAACTCATTAGGATATATAACAACATCTAGTTTCAACGTAGGAATTGGATATTTTGCTGGTGGGGAAACAGATGTTGGGAATAACACAACAGGAGCAGATGGTGTATTTATAGGCATGTCAACAAAATCGAGTGCAGATGGTCAAACAAACGAAATAGTAATAGGAGCAAACGCAATAGGTAATGGTTCTAACACTGCTACAATAGGCGATGACAATGTAACCGCTGTTTATCTTAATGAAAATGGAACGGCACAACTTAATGCTTCTACTTTGGGAACTTCAGGATTAATACTAAACGGTTCGGATAGTCTTATTGATGCAAATGCTGTTTATGATTATGTTTCTTCATTTACAGGAACAGTAGAAAGTGTAGGATTTAATAATGGAACTGGTTTTACAATTAATGGTTCTCCAATAACAACAAGCGGCTCATTTACTTTTGCTTTGGATTTTTCAGAGTTTACGGACATAACAGAAAGCACGGGAATTAAATTTGTGGTAACCGACCCCGTAGAAAAAGAAATTGCAATTGGTGACGTGGATTTATCAGATTTTAACGATGATATTACTTCTGCTTATGCAACAAAAGAATTAGATAATCTTGCAAGCGTAGCTATTAATACAAGCTTAATTTCAGATACAGACAATATAGATGCTTTAGGAAGTGCTGCAAAAAGTTGGTCAGATATATTTATAGGAGATGGTGGAGTGGTGAACTTCAATAATGGTGATGTAATATTAGCACATAAAGCTAACGTCTTGGAACTTACAGGAGGAAATTTTAACGTAAATAGTAATTCTATTATTTCAAGTGGATATATAGGTAGAGATGCTTCTAATTTTATTAGTTGGAGTATAGATAATTCATTAGGCATTAATATAAATAGTGTTAGAACCGATATAGTAAGTATTTCAACAGGTGATGCTGATAATGATAAACTTGTAACACGGGGATATGTAGATGATGCTTTGCGTAAAATAACCGTAAATTTGTCATCAGCACAAGTATCAGCATTAGGTACTTATAAAGAATTAATTGCAGCACCGGGAGCAGGTAAATATATAAGAGTATCAAATTGGGATGTTAAAATTACTGTCACTACTCAATTAGATGTTGGAGGCCAAGCTCTCAATATGCTTTATTCTGGAGGGGGTGATGATTATATGGGAATTATTCCAAATACAGCGATTGAAACAGCTTCAACAAAAAGGTTTATACAAGGAGATTTAAAAGGGGGCGGAGAAATTTTAGATAATACTTCAGTTGGTGTTATTTTAAGTAGTACAACAAACCCAGCAAGTGGAGATGCAACAATGTCATTTAATATTACTTATGAAATTTTAAACTATTAAAATAACAAAATGAAAATAAGTTACGTAACTTTACAAAAAATATAACAAAATGAAAAAACTACTATTAATTATTATCGGAACGGTGTTGATCGGATTAATTTCGCCAGCGCAAGGATTGTGGGTAAATAATACCAAAACAACAACTTATAAAACTTACACGATGGACGGTGATTCTGCTTATATGACACCAACACGGAAAGGCTATTTAGTAAGTGCTCAATTGGTATGGTCTTCATTAGACGCTTTAGATGGGAGCGCTAAATGGCAGGCGTGTAACGACGGTGTAAATTATCTTGATTTTATTAATCTTGATTCAATAATTTTGGATGTCACTACTGGCTCAAAGGCAATTATGATACCTGATTGGCACGTTGATAATTTTGCATATCACAGACTTTATATAAATTCTGGAGCGTGTACTTCAGGAACTTTAAAAGTATATATACGAATTAATTCAGATAGATAATGAAAAAGCTACTAACATTAATATTACTGGCTTTTGCTATTAATGCAACGAGCCAAATAACAGAGCCAAAAATTAACGCTCAGACTTTAGACGGTCACGAAGCATCTTATTTCTTAGATACTTTAGATTTTGCAGTTACAACGATTCAACATGTTGACGCTGCTTATGCTGGAAGTATAACCTCAGACGGGTCAATAAAAGCACCTTTTACAACAATTCAAGAGGGAATAACAGCCGCTTCGAGTGGTGATATTGTATTGGTATATCCGGGAAGTTATACCGAACATTTAACAATTACAACTGATTCACTTAAAATAATTGGATACGGTGCTAATCAAACATTTTTAGAAACAACCGTAACCAGCGGAACTGGAATTGCATTGACAGATTACACAACTTTTCAAGGGATTAAATTTACAGGTGATGCCGCCGGAGCTATTATAGAACTGGATGCAAATGAAACAAACGTTTTTATAAAAGATTGTATTTTTGATATTACAGGCTCAAACACTTTTGGAATTTCAGGCGGAGCGGCTGGATCGGATTCTCTTTTTGTGGAAAATTGTACATTTTATACTAATTCGGGTGATGGTGCTATTTGGCTTGAAAAAACAAATACTAATACAGTAATTGATAATAATATTTTTTATGGTTTGGATTCAACTTCAGGTTATGCAATTCAAACCGCAGGTATTGATGGAGCAAGATTTACAAATAATCAAATAGAAGGTTTTGCCTCTGGGATTTTTACGCATACGGTAACGACATTAAGCAGCGGAACTTTTAATGTATTAATTGAAGGAAATACCATAAAAGATTGTTCAAAAGCAATAAGATTAGGACATAGCTCTATGACCGTCGATATGGATTCAATGTTTGTTTTTAATAATACATGTTATTATAATTCCTTTGGGATTTATATAGAAAATGACGCTCAGGTACTTTCAGGAACTTTTGAGGTAACCGGAAACACTTTAGCAGAAAATACAGTTAATATAAGAAATGATGGAACTGCACCAGCTTATTCGGCTAATATATTGAATGGCGGAATACAACTTAATGGTAGCGCAATGGTATATGGAATTGATATGAATGGAGGTGGTATTAGTACTGCCGATTTTCGACTTCAAAGTGGTAACACAATTTCAAATCCAAGTGCCGATGACATAATTTTTACCGGAAGATTTGGTTCTGATTATTACCAATCTTTGACTGATATTGCTACAATGGATAGACAGCATATCATTTCAGGAACAGGAAAGATGGAAGGTAACGATCCATTTAATACTAAAAATCAAATGCAAGGTGGATTTTTTGGAATACAATTAGGCGAAGGGCTTGCAATAAGTGATATAAGGACTTTAGTTGGAAGCGAAAGTAAAGCAACATTGGATAGAGATTTTAGCAACGCTGCTTCGTTTGTAGTAGGTTCTTATGATAAAGTAAGTATAAGAAAAACTGCGGTATTTGCCGGAACAGCAATCGCAAACAAGACTTTACTCGGTAGAGATAATACAGCAACAATAGCACAAGGATATAACTATTATGCAGAAAAATCAGCAGCAGGATTTACATCTTCGGCTATTTTTGGCTCGGCTGCAAACACATGGGATTACGGTTTTGATTTGAGCGCAGCTACTTTTAATACTGCTGATTTCAGACTTCAAAATGCAGCCACAATTAATAATATTGATGCGGATACTTTAGAATTTACAGAAACAGTTATTAAATTAAGCGGAGTAATAGCAACAAATAGCACTTTAAAAACCATAACAACAAATCAAGACTTTGTTATAAATCCAAATGGCACGGGTGTAATTTCAGTTTCAGGAACTACTGATTATGAAAATAATGTTACTGATGATGACGACATTCCAAATTTAAAAAAGGTTTCTACTTTAATAACTGGCGAAGACTTAGATTTTGCTGGTGATGCTGGAACGGGTGATGTAGATTTGGATAGTCAAACTTTTACAATCGCAGGAACGGCAAATGAAATTGAAACCGCCGCAAGTGGTCAAACTTTGACAATTGGATTGCCAGACGATGTCACTATTGCAGGTGATTTAATAGTAAACGGCGGTAATGTAAAGATTGATGGAAATAAACAAGCAACAAACCTTGCAGAGTTTATCAATGATGACGATGGTGCATTAGGTGATTCAGCTTTTTATGTGACTGCATTAGGAGGCGGTAATTTTTCTGGCGATGTAAGTATTACGGGAAATTTAGATATAACTGGGGCTTTAACGGTTGCAGAATTTACTCAATACATATCAATCCCATCAGGTCAAGCAACTGTTGGAGGAACAGCACCAGCCCCCACAACTATTGGAACTTGGAGGGCTTTACGATTTAATGCAAATGCTGAATTAGCTTTCATTGAATTTGAAATACCAAATGATTGGATTGGAACTTCTGATATGTATATTAAAATATACGGTTATCCAACATCAGGAGATATTGTACAAGCAGGGGAAATTATAGAGTTTGATGCTGAATATCGCTCAATAGCAGGAGGCGAACCATACGATAATGGAACTTCTGTTACAATTAGCCCAACTTATACACAATCAGGTGTTGGAACTGATAAGGCTTTAATTGAGTTGACAGTTCTTATTGATTTTGATAATGCAAACCAGCCACTTACAAAAGGTGATGTAGTAGGAATTAAATGTTTTAGAGATGTAACCACAAGCGATACATATTCAGGAGATTTTGACGTTGTAAAATGGGAAATACAATATCAAGCAAATACATTTCCAATACATCAAAATTAATTAATAATATGAAAATAATAAAAAACATGAAAAAAATCAAATTAATAATTTTAGCAGTCCTATTTAGCATAATAGGATATGGACAAGGTGACTTCAACGTGCCAGTTAATTACGGTAGTCGAATCGCTTCGGAATTTCAAGCAAGAGTAATTGACAGCGGTGGGACGTATTATCCGAACATAGCCGCTCATCAAATTGACCAGACGCATTCTTATGGCTTAGTGCCTATATTTAGGATGATACCAGCAGCAGCTGGGGCTTCTGTTTTATTCTCTCAGTCACCTATAAATGGGTCGGGAGATTTCACGGTAACAAGGGCAACTCCAGCCACAAGGGTTAATGAATATGGATTTAGCGAAAATGTAGCTGTCAATTATCCAGTCATAGATTATACCTATGGGACGCCAGTTTTAAGGGTTACAACTGATAATATTCAGGTTGCATTACCTGCTGGTGTTATAAGTATTACTTTAACTGATAAGGATGGAGCTGAAACGGTGAATGGTTCACCTGCTGATCCATATATTATCCCCACAGGAGAATGGATGTCTATAGTTGGGTTTTCTGAAATTCAGGGATTAAGTTGGGATTCTAGTTCTGATACTTATACAAGATTAGGCTCTATTAGTGCAATAGCAACTTCTACAAGTGCAGGCGATGCTAATTTACCTATTCAGTCGGAAATGAAACGCTGCCTGTTAGAAGATAATGGTACTGTTAATTATTATCTTGATGCTACTAATTCAGATTTAAAAGCAGATGGAGTAACAGCAAGTGATTTAACAGGAACTGATGGTCAAGTGATGGTTGAAATTCCTAAATTTTGGTATAAAGAAACATTAATAGGAACTGTTAAAAGTTGGTATATTTCTTTATATAATTTAGAGGGTTATCAAATTCATCCCGCTTTCATTAAAGATGGTGTTGAAGTTGATTACCGTTATATGGGTGCATTTGAAGGTGGAATGGAACTTGAAGGCGGTGGTATGTGTGCTGAGGCAGATATACCTGTTAGCACATACGCAAGTGGCGATATAATGACATCTGTAACTGGAACATGGGCTAAAACAAACGAAACAAGAGCTGAATATAGAGAAATGGCAGTCGAAAGAGGTACAGGATGGAGACAGTTAGATTACTATTTACATAGTGCTGTGCAACTTTTATATTTAGTTGAGTATGCTGATTTTAATAGTCAAACTATGATAGGAATGGGTAGAACTGAATTAAGCGACGGTACTTGGACAGCAGATAGTTATATAGGTATGACAGGATTATCAATTCCTTACGGCAATAGCTCATGTTCAGTAAGTAATGGGGGTACAGCAGGTTATTTAACCGATGTTTCCTCATATCGTGGTGTAGAAAATTTCTGGGGTGATGTATGGAAAATGTTAGATGGTATTGTGTGGGATGGAAGATGGACAGGAAGTGCAGCTGCTCAACCAGTTTATGCTACTAATAATTCAGCATATTTTGCAGATGAAACAAGTACTAACATGCAGCACTTATGCGATGCCTCATATATTGGCACAGATGCTGATTATATAGGCAATATTGAAGATGTAACAGGATTTATTCCTAGTTCAGGAGGCGGAACTGCAACAGAAGAGATATGCGATAAATATTATCAATATTCAGTGAGTGATAGGGATTATTTTCGGGTGGTTTTGGTTGGCGCGAGTTCGAATTACAGTTCGTCTGGGGGCGTTTTTGCGCTTAACGTTTACTATTCTACGGGTTACGATAATACGTCTTTCGGCGCGCGGCTTTGCTTTTAAAAAAATAAAAAGATAAAAAATGACGATATTTAGGTTTTTATGTCAAGATTTTCGGGTGGTTTTGGTTGGCACGAATTCGAATAACAGTTCGAATGGGGGCGTTTTTGCACTTAACGTTAACAATTCTACAGGTAACGATAATACGAATATCAGCGCGCAGCTATGCTTATTTTTAAAAAAATATTTTTGGCGTAAAAACCCTGCTTCTGGCAAAACAAAAAGCAATGCCTCATTCAGTTTAGTAGGTTAATTCTCGAAAGGTTGGAGGTGAAATAAGCAAAATGAAAAGGTTTGGATATTTATATGAAAAGATTTATGACTTAGCTAATATTGAGTTGGCTCATAAAAACGCAAGTAAAAAGAAAAAGCATTATAAAGAAGTGCGAATGGTAGATAAAAATCCAGAGAAGTATTTTAAACAAATACAGGATATGCTTAAAAATAAAACTTATAAAAACTCTGAATATAAAATAATGACAAAGAAAACAGATAACGGCAAAATAAGAGAAATATACAAACTCCCTTATTATCCTGATAGAATTATACATCATGCTATAATTCAAATTCTCGAGCCTATTTGGTTTAAGTCATTAATTAGAGATACTTATTCATCTATAAAAGGCAGAGGTATTCATGATGGAGTAAAGCGAATTAAAAAAGCTCTTTTTGATAAAGAAAACACAAAATATTGTTTAAAAATGGATGTCAAAAAATATTATCCTTCTATTGATAATGAAATTCTTAAAAAAGTAATCAGAAAAAAAATTAAAGATAAAAATCTTTTTTGGTTATTAGATGAAATAATTGATAGCACAAAAGGAGTTCCAATAGGAAATTATTTAAGTCAGTATTTTGGTAATTTATATTTAACAGGTCTTGACCATTATTTTAAATCTAAAGTAAAGTGCTATTTTCGCTATTGTGATGACATAGTAATACTCCATAAAAATAAAGAGTTTCTTCATCAGTTAAAAAACGAAATAGAAATATACCTAAACAACAATTTAAAATTACGACTAAAAGAAAACTGGCAAGTATTTCCGGTCGATAAAAGGGGCATTGATTTTTTAGGGTATCGCTTTTTTCACGGCTACACACTATTGCGAAAAACAATAAAACAAAAGTTTGTAAAAACCATTAGCCGGATAATTAAAAGACACGATAGACTTAAATGGACGGAAATCGTAAATAGTATGATGAGCTATTACGGATGGTTTAATTATGGTAATTGCAAAAATCTACAAAATAAATATTTTGATAAAGAAATTTGTTGGATAATAAAACATACTTGCAAAGAGCAAAAAATTAATAATCCTTTAAGAAAAATAGCATGAAAAATTTTTCAGATTTTGCAAAAGAAACTATACTTGATGGCGATAAAATAAGTATTATTGATGTAATTAATGAAGAAGTTGAGATTATTGGACATACAATTAAAAACAGCAAATTTGAATCTGAAAAATATCTTACATTGCAAATTAAAAGAAATGATAAAAAGCATGTAATATTTACAGGAAGTAATGTTTTGATTGACCAGATTGAAAAGTATAAGGACGAAATACCATTTGTAACAACTATAAGAAAAATAAATAAATATTATTCATTAACATAAACAAAATGGAACCACACAAATACAGAAAGAGCGAAAGCAACAACAGCCCTTTGTTAGTCGAAAAAACACAAGGCGGGATACTAATTCGCTTCGATATAGAAGAAGTACAACGAGAAGAAACCACGATGTTTGAATATAAGGAATTTTGGTTTGATTTAAAAGCCACTGATATTGAAGAAGTGGTAAATGAAAAGGGTTTTATTTTAACTGAAGAATATAAAATATTATTGAAATGATATATTTTTTAATATTTATATTTGCATTAATTTATCTTTTATTCAACGAATTAGAAGATGAAAGCATAAAAAGTAATTGGAAAGGTGAAAGACCATTTCTAAATGCTGATATTTCATGGAAAAATAAATGGAAATTAGATATTGGAGACCATCTTATTTTAAATGAAAAGCGACATTGGTATTATTTCGGATTTAATCCTAAATACATTGAAAGGTTTTATTTAAGCTCAACTGTTCTGGTTTTCGTAACGGACGGCGAACACCTTTTCCAATTCATAAAAAATATTGCAATCTTAGCAGGGTTTTTCTTAATTGGGTGGCAATAT
>Ga0222682_1000093_pt1 | contig 20665 bp, 44 predicted proteins | sample AntAcemetage1008_FD_179812 | JGI IMG/M metagenome (GOLD analysis project Ga0222682, IMG submission 179812) | Saline water microbial communities from Ace Lake, Antarctica - #1008 | ecosystem: Environmental > Aquatic > Non-marine Saline and Alkaline > Saline | place: Antarctica: Ace Lake...
TTGTTCAAAATAAAACGTCTTAAAACTCCTGACATCCACCGCCAATACGGTAAGTGGATTTTTCCTTATCAGTCAGTGCCTGGAATTGCTCGACCATTTCCCAAAACTTACGGCCTGCCTGTTTTTTAAGTTCACCGTCCTTTTTTAACGGCCACGGTCCAGACAGGCCAACCTCAAAAAACCAGCCTGAATATTCGTACAGCTTCGGTCCGCATAGAAAGCCGGTCATTTCTTCACTTCCTCTAATTTTACCGGGTCATAGGGATCGGCAGGAAATACAATGCTTTCCGTTCGCCTTCCACACACCGGACATTCGTAAACTGTATATATAGCATACTCATCAACCTTCGCATCTTCCGTGCTGATAGCAGAATCACATGCTCTACAACGGACGTATTTCATTTCTTCACTTCCTGTTTTTTTGGTTCGTATAGATCCTCGCACGTTGTTTTAAAATCGTAATACCATTTACAGTTGAGACATAACGGAATGGCGAGCGGATCTGTTTCGTATTTACACCCTTTGCATTTATCGTTCATTGAGTAGCTCCGTTAGTTCTTCCCAGGTTTTTCCGGTTATACCAGAAAGCTCAGATTCAACAATGACCGAAATTAAAGTGGTACCCATTTTCTCTGTAATCTCGCCGAGGTTGAGTTTATTAATAACTTCCATGATTTTTGTGTATCCTTGTAGCATTTCGTCACGCTGATTTTTGAGTTCATTAACTTCGTCAGGGTCATAATATGCTAATATTCTCTGACCCGTAACATCAAAAAAGCTTAATACCCGTTTACCGACCGGCGTAATCCCTAATTTCTCGAATAGTTTATCTGTCATATTTCCCTCCGTTAACAAGATGTTTCCTTGATAAAAAGTTTTGCCCCACATTCCGGGCAAGTAATTTCTATATTCGCATTCGGATCTGGTTGGGCATATTTTAAATCTAAGTGTCCACCTTCCCGGTACTCGTCCGTGTCGAAGTAATTAAAATAATCCTCGCACTTCGGACATACAATATTTAATTCAACTGTCCAACATGCTTCGTCAATTACATATGTTTTACCCATATTCATCCCCCTATTGAGGCGCGGGAAATCGAATCCCGGTACCGGATTTATACCCGGTCGAACCATTCCGCCCCCGGTAAATTATTCCGACTCATCCATTTTAAACAGCCGTTCATACTCTGTTGTCAATGTATTTGTATTATTCAGCGGATGGTAATCGTCCCATTCTCCAATATCACGGGTTCCCATTTTCATCACCTGCGGGGATATACAGCGATTAGGATAGCGAACATTTTCGATTTGTTCCTTGATCTCTTCTGCCCCAAGTTCATCAAAATCAATTATCATTAATTCGACTTTGTAAACCTTCATCCTCTTCCTCCTCCCGGTATTAATTCCGGTTAATCTATTTTCTTATGTTTCGTATTTGATGCTCTAAAGCCCCTACAGCATCACTGTTGTAATCTCTATCATCAGGCCATGAGACAATAACGTCTTTTAAATACATTTTACTCGAAAGAGCGTTTATCAAATCATCTGTATCAAAATCCGATGCCTCTACTGTAATGTTCATAATTCCCCCTCACTTCCACCGCTTTAAAGATTGCCACCTGATTCCCCGGTGGCCCGGTACCGATCCGCGCATTGCGCACCACGTTTCACGATCCTCTATTTAACGTTAGAAAGGATCACGGTGCTGACGACTTAGCCATTAGTCGATAAAGTGCGACTCGAACGCACATCTTCAGCTTTGACACCGGCAGGAGTCGAACCTGCACCACGAAATCCTCATTGTCTTTGTCAGAACAACTTCCGCCACGGTGCCTCAGTTCCCGATTTTACCCTCGGTTAGGTGCCGGATTCCTGGTGTACACATCAAGTCGATCTATCCGGTCAAAGTCCATCATTATGATTCAAGGAAAAAGTACCGTTTCGACGGCATAATTATTGTTACCCACCCATGCAGGCGGGGTTATTTTACTCTTTCAAACCGCCGTGAATCGAGAGCGTATTCCATGAGTTCACCGTCCGCGTTTTTCACGAGAATTGAAAAGTTGTCCTCATCCAGTGCGTGCTGTGAGCCGGCTGATCCTTCCTTAATAGCCGGGAAAACACGGCAAACTTCACAAACCTGATCTTCTTCTGGAAGTTTAGCGTTTTTGTACCCGCCATCTTTCCACTTCACTTTGTCGCCAGGCTTTAGGTCTTCAATGTGATTAAACCCATCACGAAACGCCGCCAACTCCTTGCCCTTTATTAATTTCTTGTTTCCAAAATCTCCGCTTCCCGTCAATCTCAATAATTCCTCTAATCCCATAATTCACACTCCTCGCCTTTCGGCTTATTGATTATTAATAAAAATCCTGTGAAGCAGCCCGCCGGAAAACCTCTCCACAGGTAGGCTTAAAAAAGTATGCTCAAAGCTCATCGACCGGCGTGGATGCCAGTCCATACGGACAAGGCTATTAAAGTAATTTCTCCTGGTGACTGTCATACGATCAGCCGTACCCAGGTATTTATTTTTCATCTGTCAAAACCAATACAGCCTGGTGCATTAAATAATCGTATAAAGTAAAAGCCCGTTGTTTGTGTTCGTCGGCGAAATCTAATACATGGTCATACCCGTCGGCAGTTAACCACCGGACAATATACATGGCTTTTTCGGAAGGCTCTTCACCGTATGGAGTCGCATAGGAAACGTTGTAAATCTCAACTGAGGTTATTCTATTTTCCGGCTTCTCCGACAGATATTTTCTTATCACTTTCGGCAATGCAAAAAACATAAGCCAAACCATGAAAATAATAAGCAGGGTTATCGTGATATTCTCAGCCACTTCCCGGAAAGTCATTCGCCTAATCCATCTGATAATGTTTTTCATTTCTTCCTCCGATATGTTTTTGCTTTCGCAAGTTTCGCAGTTATATCATCAAGTACCTTTTTCAACTCTACCCTTTCCATTGGTTTTTCTTCTATCTGCTTTTGTTCAGGCGGCGCATCAAGTTCAAATCCACGATGATCTAAAACTTCTTTCCAGGCGTCCTCTAATTCCTTCACGGCTGGCGGTCTTTTATACATAGCACTAACCGCTTTTAAAATCTCTGCATGAAGGAGGCTTATCGCTCTCCCGTTTTTTCCGTCAAGCCATTTACAAACTGCTATTTTCTGAGTCGCATTATACGCGCCATAATAATCCTGGATCTGTTTGATAAACTGCTCAATAGTCAAAATGGTATATCCTCCAGGGCATTCTCTTCAGCGTCTTTTTCTTCTTTCCATTTGTCCGCCGCAGCTGATAAAACCCTGTCCCAAATTCCGGATGAATTAAGCGATGAAGGCAGAAACGGATGACCTTTAAAAAACTTGTCAGTATTTCGCAGGTGAATAAATACTCGAATCATTCCTTCAAGGAAAGTGCCAGGGTCTTCAGGTGTTCTGTCAGTAGCCTTTTTTATCAGACCGTTAATCGCCTTCCCCTCTCTCCCGTAGTTGGTAAATCGTTCCTGAGGTTGCTCTTTTTCAAACCGTGTTTTAATAATGTTATAAAGTGTTGTATCAACAGGCGGCTTGGCCGCAGTCTTTTTCTTATCTTTCTTTTTAGTTGTTGGTGAAGATAGAGATGAAGATGGAGATGAAGATGAAGAGCTTTCGTTCCGGTTAGCCTCTGGGTTAGCCGTGGGTTTTTTATTAGAAACCGGCGGGTTATCTGGAATTAACCTACGGGTTATTTTAGTAGGTCTCCCACCCTTGTTTCCGTTGATAGTTGCTATGCTTCTTCTGTGATCTGCGGTACTCATTTCTTCATCTGCTCTCTTGTTTTTATAACCATTTCCATTAAGAATGAAATAACTTTCAAGTATAAATCGGGTAGTTTCTATGTCTGATTTTGCTACCCTGGACAGCCTTTCAATGTTGCTTCCGATGTGCCCTTTCTTCTGCCAGTAGTGCATTAATAACAGGAAATAAGCTCCATGTTCTAAGCCGGTAAGCTCTTGTGTATCCCTTAGATAATCACCAATATAAACCGGCATCCATATGTCTACCTTCATGGCTATTCGACTATTTTAATCTTGTGACTTACTACCCGTTCGGCAGGACTTTTCAACGGTATACCGTGCCTCTTTAAAGCAGATATTAAAGTTATTTTTGACACACCGAGTTTTTCACATAACTCTGTATTTGTCATGCTGTGGTATAATTTTTCAAGTTCTTCTTTTGTCATCGGTTCCACCGGTTCCCCCACTTATTCAAAATCTGATACAGCTTCAAATGCTGACCGTAAATCTTCCCATTCTTTATCAAGAATCGCATAATTTTTCCATCTATTTTTCCAGCTTATTGCTTCATGCTTTGCTTGCATGATAAGCGCCTTCGACTCTATCGGGCTGTCCAGGATCTTTCCAATACTGCAATATTTCTTTAGTTCTTTTTCATCCGGTTCATCTTCTTTACTTATTTCAATATTCGGATGCGGGATGAAAGCTCTGACTTCTACCTCTTTAATAATTACAGTAATAGATGCCATGAGAGTTCGTGCTTCATTTTCTCTGTATTTTTGTCCTGCTCTTTTATTATCCCATGTTAAAAATGGATGAAGTTTCTGATTTTCCCCGGCTATTTTTACAAATTCAGTTGCATCTATTTCACCGGTTTTTTCTAACTCTTCTCCGATAACTTGAGCTTCAGTATCATTAATCCTTGAACCTTTTCTTGCTGTATAAACCATTATCTTACCTCTTTATATAAAATATTTTCCTTGCCAAACCAAGCCGTGCCAAACCACACCAGTCCTTGCCATTCCTGACCCCTCACTGCCGTACCTGCCCTGCCTCACCGCACCCTGCCACTCCTCGCCGCGCTATGCCTATCCTCACCTGCCATACCTGCCAAGCCACTCCCCGCCGATCCGGGCCTATCCTTGCTACGCCGTGCCCCTCCATACCTGCCATATTATTTAGTAATAACCTCAAACCTTCCGAACATGCCATTTTTTTGAGGTCTCCATTCTCCAACACCTACACCATAACCGGCAGCATTGAGCATATTTACAAGCTGATCGAATGAAACAATAGAAGCATTATAGCTTATTCTTACCGTTGCTTTCCATTCCTGTACTTGTCCCCGGTATCTGATATCAGCACTTTTCCCGTTCAGTCTTACCATGTCCTCACGCATGGACAGCGTTCCTTCAATAGGTACTAAATCTCGATCATCGATCCCGCTATATTCACCATGAACAAAAAATGCCATTCTCATTCTAACCATTGCCATCCCGACATCTTTTCCACCGAGTAAGTCAGCACCCCGAACCATTGACGCCTTGAAAGCATCTGCAGGAAAGCCAAGTCTGCCGTCTTCCAGTTTATAAACAGACGCTTCAAACTGTGCTTCAGGATCTTTAGCAGCTCGCTTAACAGTTTTTTTCATCTGCTTATCAAGCATTTCTCTTTTTGCTTTCTCATCCCATCTGTGCATGATAAGAGGAGAAAGCCCCTTAATTTTGATGTTTATGTTTTTAACATCAAGTTTCTGCAATTCTGCCGTTTCTGTTTTTTTCGCCATAATAACCTCATCTATCTAATAAAGATAAACGTATACTATACTATTTTTATTACTTTGTCAAGGGCTATCTTTGAACCCTTTCGGAATCCCAGTTGCTCGCATGGTCGCAATGTTCAGAGCACAGATATACCTTCTCCCCTGCCCGTTCCCGGACAAATGCCGCCGGTTTACCGCACTCGTGGATGTTACCTTTACTGCCGAGTAGGAATTGACAAGCGTGAGGTTCCCTATTTTTCAGCCGGTAAATCACCTTTTCACCTTCGTCAACAGTACATCACCATTCGGCATTTTATACTCATACAGCTCATCACCCTGTTGAAATTCTAACAGTGAACCGAGTGAAACCCTGGCCCCGCCGTTGCCGATACGCTGCACAATATACGGCTTGTTTTTAATCAGTTGTCCTCTAAATTCTTCCATCGTTTATACTCCCTATCTCATCAAGTTTTGCTTTTATTGCTTCGGGATTTTTCCCGATATTAAAATAATCATTATGTGCAGGGATCTCACAAACCGGCCTCATATTTAAGGGATGATATATAATTTCTTTCCCGTATTTTTTCAGGTTAGGTTTTGACTTGGCGATACAGTGCGCAAGGTATACAGGGGATTTTGTACAGCCTGGATACTGGCAGACATATCCACATTCAGCAAACATCCTCAGTTTTAATTCTCTGAAATCGAAGGCTTCACGGTCTGTCATGGATGGTCCCTATTATTTTGCACTTAGCCCAGTCAGGGCTTGCGCTGAATCCACCGTCTCCAGTCATCAGCATAAACGTAGCAGCACGATAAACTACAGGCGCAATCCATCCGGCTTCATCGGTCAACAACTTATCGCCTTCGCAAATCTCGTTACCGGCTTTGTCATTTTCACCTATATACAATTCACGAATAGCCGTTTTATTATTATACCCTGCAAATAATTTACAGTCATTAAAATCCCATTCCCCAAGCGGCGGTGGGTATCTGTATTCTTTTCCTGTCCATACTCTTATTTTCATTTATTCCATAACTTCCCCTATTTTGATAACTCTTCAATCCTTTTTTTAAGCTGTTCTCTTTCCTTAACCAGGTCATGGATGACTCCGGCATATCTCAACAATTCTTTGTTCAGGTCGTTTACTTTTACAGCCATTTCATCTATTTGTTGAGTAGCCTTTTCAAGTTCCTTTATCATTTCAGCATAGCGGAATTTCATATATTAGCCTTATTAATTACAGATTTAAGCTCAAGACATAACTCATGTCTTTCTTTTTTTGCATAACTATGTAACAAAGTCCAACCCTTTATTGTTTTTACCGCTTCCAGCAATACTGGAATATGTGATTTACAGCCTTCAAAATAACCATTATCATACCCGTTATAAAATGCTTTTTGAATTGGCGTTGCCATTTTGTACTGTTCGCTTTCTTTCATTACCGGGTCGCAATTTTCGCAAAGAATAGTACCTGAAAAATCATCCGGCATATCAAATACACGTCCGCATTTACAACACGTTATCTTTTTCATTTTTTCTCTCCATAATTAAAATCCTTTTGAGTCCCGTATTTTTTGTGTACTATCCTTTTCATGTCTCGCATTGCCAGGGCTTCAGCAACCGGCCTGCTCATTTCAGCATCGTATTCATATTTGCCAGCAAGTTCGTCAAATATTTCTTGCTCTTCTTCAGTCCTGATTTTCATCTTTTATAATACCGCCCTCGACATTTATAAGATAATATGTTTCTCCTATTTTTGCTCTATAAACAAGACAACTGTATGAACGAAAAACTTCTACTTTATTTGGTTTTTGTTCATTTTTTGCATAATCATATGCGTTAATATCTGATTCCGATTTGCAAGACAATAAACACGCTATGACAATTACAAATACACCTATTACCTTTTTCATGATATCTACTCCTTATTATTTGAGTTCCATTCCATACCGGATATAATTTCTTCAACCTTGGCATCCGTGCAACCGAAAATACTGATAATCAATAACAGCATATCGATGCATTTCATCCGTTGTTTCTTTGAGTATTGCGTCCACGATTTCAAAACACCTTTCACCCGGCCTTTCGTGCCTGAATTAAAATCGTCAATAACATAACCGGGAATATCATTCATCGATTTTACCTTCACCATTTCAAACTTGTCATTGACATATTGATAATGGGTAAAACCTTCGCCATATCGATACTTAAAAAAATCTTTGAAAGCCCATTGGTCCGGAGTTGACAGGTCGTAAATAATCCCGTCGTCTTCTTTCTTAAATGTGTTTGTCTTAAACATCCAAAACCAGAAAGCATTAATCAGAGAATGGAAAGCCTTGTTTTGTTGAGAAGATCCTAAAACGGCATCTTCTAATAAATAAGACTTCCCAATTTCAGGCTTGTCTTTGGATATAACTTGATACTGTTCAGCTTCAAGGATTAGGATTTTCATTCGTCTGTATTATCCTTCGGGCAAGTCTCAGAATTAGGTAAGCAACAATCACCTATTTCATAATTATACCACGGGCAATTAAAGCAGCTTGTCACTTTTTCAGATAGATCCCTGTTATCGTTAAAAGGATGCAAGCGATCATAAGAAAAGCTATTGTCAGGCATCTAATACACTCCTTCATCAGAATAGCCCCGGATCTTCAAGGGATTCTTTCGGCTCCGGTTCTTTGGTTTCTTCCTGCGGTGTCTCTTCCTGTTCAACTATTTTCCCGACCAATTTTTCAGCTTTCTTTTTAAAGTCAGGTTTCACAGGCTCAACTTTTTCAGGAATAGATTCAATCACTTCCGGTATTGTCGGCTCGGCCTGTTCAATTTTTTCCGGTTCAGCTTCGGGGATAGGCTCGGTAGTAAATTCAGGAAGTTTTTTCAATAACTGTTCAGGCTGCCCCGCCGGTTGGATTTCTTCAGGCTTATACTGCCTTCGCTCGCTCGGTCGTTCAATGGATTTCGGTGCGTACTTTAAGACCATAAGCAACACGGTTTTTTTTGCCATCGCAAGCCAGTTGGTATTCCATGCCGAATCTTTTCGGGCTGTCCCTTTAGCAAACTTTTCTTTATGCTCTTCAATCTCAGCAACGGATTTCACAACATAATCAAAGCCGCCATTCTTTAACTTATACCCGGCCCATACACCGATGACATTGCCGCGTTCACCTTCCAGGGGCGGGCGGTGTTTTAGAAATGCAACGGGAATACCATAATGATAATCGAAGTCGTCATTCTGCCGGATCTCACGGGAAGTAACTATTTCATACAACTCGGTCCGGTATGCAAGGTCAAGTTCCCCTTGATACATTGTCTGAAAAGTCGCTACTCCTTTGTAAGGAATAATACAAGCCTTCTCTCCGTCAGGCTCAAGACCTTTTGACGCTGCTTCCCGTACCGCCATTGTCAAGGAAGCCGGGGAACAGTTCAACAGATCCGGCGTGTTGTAAATGGCCTGTAATGTCATGCGGGCAAACCGTAGGAAGTCGGTTCCTGCAGGAAGTACCGATTCAATACCTTTCTGATTTTTCGTCAACCACCCCGCTATGGTCTGATTATCATCTTTCCGTTTTTCGTCTGCGTCTGATCCGTCAGTTTTCATTTGTCCCTCCAAAAATAGATAAGGAATTATACCCTTTATTTAGTAAAAAGTAAACCCCTATTATTACGAATTAATATATTCTTAGCGTTCCCCGCTTATCGACTTTTACTTTCCGACCGCCAGCACTTTTACCGATAGTGACATTTCCAAGCTGGTTTTTAATATCGACAGTAAGCCGGGATTTCTCAGCATCCAGGGTTTTTAAGTTTGCCTTAACTTTTACCAGCCTTTCTATTTCGGTATCACAGGACAGGTCTACAGTCCCTTCCTCTCTCCGGGTATCTAACCATTTATAATCTGCTTCGTTTATCGCTGCAGGGGCAATATTCTTTAAATAGTTTTCGTGCCAGAATCTTGACTCCTCGGCAATCATCAAATCAATGAACCGCTGATTTCTTGGGACTAATCGAAGTACCGGATTCTTTCCAATCAGCGCACAGACGACAGCTATGTTTTTATCCATCACAGCCATGTAATGTTGGACCTGACAATACGCTCTGTCAGATACCTGATTATCAGACCATTCAGATGCCAGGCTTGTAACCGTTGTTTTAATTTCAACTATTCCGTGATATTTCGGCGTTGTAAAAAGCCCGTCAATATTGGCAAACATCGGATAGTCGGTCTGATTTGACTGCATCATTATTTTATAAGGCATGGTTGTTATTTCTTCATCGGCGATTTGATTACGCCAATATCGGGGAGTGTTTTCAAGTAGGAAGTTTTCCATATACCGACCGACCCTCATGGATTCATTATCTTCTATTGGCGGCAGTCTCCCGGTTTTATGTAGCCAAACATTCAGTGGGCTGGAATATTTATTCAGACACATTATCCCGGAAGCGTCTGTACCTCCAATCCCCTTTTTCCTTTCTTCCAACCATTCCGCTTCTGATACTTTTTCAAGGTCACAGATTATTTTATACGGCATCGGTTTCTATTGCTTCATAATATTGACAATGGCCTTTAGCGTTTAGATTACGATAATCTATCAATCTTGTTCTCGATTCAAAATATTTCCCCGATATTGGATTAAATTTCGTTTTACTCTTAAAACATACTTTATGCTGACAATGCCCATCGGAAAGGAAACATTTATACCCTTGCAACCATTTGCACTTTTCACACGCATGTAACATTTCATAACCCCCTATAAAATATTATATTCTGATTCCAAGCTCTTCCAATGTTACCCTTGCCTGGCTGTACGGATTCATGGAAGAAGCGAAATCCCGAATTTCTCCGGCATGCTCTTCAGCGAAATCATAACCGTACTGGCCGGTATAAAATTCCTTCAGATCCATAGTCCTATCGTCAAGGATCGATTCACGTAAATCAAGATTTAGTCTGTTTTCCATCGATTTCCTCCAACACCATTATATCATATACTACTTGATCTATAAACCCGTGAAGGTACCGCAACATATTAGGCTGAATCATACCGATATACTTTTCGTTGTTTTCTTTTATCTCATATCCTGGGGTCAACGGCTGCCCGAGATATACCATCATCCCCTTTGCCCCGGAAGTAAACCGTATCCGATTAACGGCTTTACCGCCACGAAATAAAGGTACTGAAATACTCTGTGCTAATTTTGTTCTCATTTTCTTAACTCCTGTGGTCTTACTGCTGCAATGGGAAAAGTACAGCGTGGATTCAACATTCCATATTTAGGGAATAGTTTATACCCTGAAATAGTTTTTTGCCTCTGATCGATAGCGGTTGCATCGTAGACAATACCGGCATGAAGGAAAACAAGATTTTGAATATTCATGTTTTGTCCTCTATTATTCGTTCGATTGAAAAAGACGGCAAAGCAAACTCAGATTTATTTTCTATGAAAGGATATGCTTTACATTTATTATCTGTACCGTTTTGAATGCGTCCTGCCAAGAAACTCATATTAGATTTACCTTTGTCATACTTTAAAATGAATATAACTTCAGGATCTTTCTTTAACCGGATAAGCTCAAAACCATTTTCTTCAACAACCTCTGTTTCCGGAAGTGCTTTCATCGCCTTTAGTGTGCGGATTTTTACTTTCATTCCCTTCTCCTATTGCGGGCCATTCGGATTCCCGCGCGTGGTTTAATGCCGGTTTCCCGGCACCTATATGTTAATATCCTTGCCCTTCAGGTAGGATTTCTACCAGTTCATACCTATCACCATTCGGACAGGCTTTCTCAGCTAATGCGTGACTGGTATGTTTTGACGCAATATTGCCGGTCATACGATCTTTAACCATCCAGGTGTAAGATTGTTTACTTGGATTCTTATCATTATTTTCTTTATTCATCATGTTCTCCTTATTATTTCGCTACAGAATAACCGGCACGTTCAAGACGTGTAAAGTCGGCAGGTGTAACAGCCCAGTACTTATCGTCGTCGCCTAAAATAATCCACTGTGAAAAATTAAAAGCGAACTGCCTGGAGGTAAACTTGAAAATGGTATTTTTTGTTATTGTCATATTCATGTTCTCCTTATCATTAATCATATTAACAGTATAAACCCTAACACGGTTATATGTCAACCCCAGATAGTAAAATAAGTAAGGTATTTGCAAAGTTTATTTATTAGATGTATTGGAGATTTACCCGCTTGTATATCTTCTAAGGATTGCTATTCCAACTAATCTGGCTTTGGAATACGCATATCCGTAGCAATATTATATTTTGGCATATATTTTTTAATATACACCATTTCTTTATACTCTCTTTCTTGTTTATTTTTAATATTAATATAATACACATCTACAAACTCTTTTTTGTCTTCCTTTAGATGAGTTACAATTCTATGTGATATATCTTTAGATTGCCCCACATAAACAACCTCACCGTCAAACACAAGAAAATAAACACCCCCAATTATCTCTTCAAACTTTTTTAATCCTTTATGGGTTTTTAATTTCATTATCTTCCTGCGTCTCTTTGACTATTTTAATAATGATTGGTTTGAACTCTTTCATAAAACTTTCATTCTTTATGGCTTGAGCACGTCTATCATGTCCCTCTTTTCTATTTACCCATTCTTCAAACGCAATAAGGCCGAAAATATGCCTTGCTTTTTCTGACTTCATATACGGTATTGCTCTGTCCATTAACTCTGTATCGATATCGAATTGCATTCTGTATGACATAACCCTTCCCTCCTATTTAGAATACTGTCCGGTACTGTCCGGTAAGTATAGCACAGAATAGAAAGCAAGTCAACGATTACACGTAAAAATCTGTGAGTCATTTCAGAAGTGCAAAGGTTATTCCTACTATAGCAGCCCCGGTCATTACGCTAAATCCTGACCGCCAGGCTTTTCTTTTTTTAACTTCTTTATCAAGTTCCGTTTGTATTTTTAAAAGCTCGGCATCATACCAGGCTGCAAGCTCGTCTTTCTCTTTCTGCATAACCGCCTCAATCGTCGCGGCTGCCGTCCTCCCAGCTTCTTCCGTTGCTGTCTGCATCTCCGTTTCGTACATCGTTATCAGGTTTTGAATCGCTGTAATTACTAAAGATCCCGGATATAATGTCTCTGGCTTTATTGCGGATGTTACCTCGTTTAAGGTCGGCGGTTCTGCCGATATCGTCAACAACGGAATCGATAATATTAGTATGGTCAACAACAGTTTCCGGCTTCTCTTCATCGGGTTTCTCCTTTCTTGTTTTCAGTCCTTGAGTTACAAGCCAGCCTAATAATATTATAACCCCTGTTATCAGACCAGCAAGATATTCTACCAGATTGTCCATATTATTTCCCTATCAGATCAGCCTGAAAGTATTTGCTTTTAATCCAGTCAGTCCATACATTCCCGCCGACATAGGCAAAGCATACGGTTACAACCATCCCGCCGAAAAAGATAAGGACCCCGGCAGTTATCGCCGCAGTACAATAAGCCACAGCGGTGAAAAAGATAGAGGACAGAATAAGCAGGGCAATCAGGCAAGCATAAAACTTTCTACCAAATGTCATTTTCATAACACTCTCCTTAAATGGTTCGGCCATATATCTGCCGGGTTCGGTCGCTGTTCCCATTTCAGATAATCCCTATGGGTATGAAGTTCAAGATGTAAGTGCGGGCCGGTCGTATATCCGGCATCCCCGGTATAGCCGAGTACCTGGCCTTCCTTCACTTCCACCGGCGTATTATGAGAAGCCATTGAAAACGTCCATTGATCTTCTTTCTCAACTACCCTATAATTCTCGAACACCTCAACAGGATAATCCCTTATAAGATTATCTGCCTGGATATGACAGTGCACATATGTTAAGCCGGAATACCCCTGCAGGATAATCAGTCCGCCGAAGGTCTCATAGAAATAATTCGAGAATGAAAACCATTTTCCATCTTGCCAATGAAGATCATTTCCCCTGTCGGCGTTCCGCAGAATAACAGCTATGTAAACTACCCCGGCTTCCTCTGCATAAATCGAGGTATTCACCGGACAGGCAAGATCCACAGCCCCGTGAATATGAGTTTTAACCTTTGCCGTTATCGGTCGCATTTCAAAATAATCTGAAGTCATAACCGCCGGCACATCTTGAATAGGAAACATTTCTCAACCTCCAAATAGTTTAGTACATACTGACGTTATCATCGCAATAATAAACGCGGAAACAATAAGCCACATCATGCGGTCAATTTTCGTTTCAAGTTTTGATAAACTTTTATTTATTGTATCGTGCTCTCGAAGATTATTTTCTTCCACCTTAATCAAGGATTTTTTAGTGCCTTCTATCGCAGTCCCGAAGCCGTTGAATATTCGCTGTTTTATTATGCTGACATCCTTCTGCATCTCTTTTTGCTGTTTCTCAAATATTTCAAGTTTAGCTTTACAAACATCCGTTGATCTTCGTTCTTTGCTTTCACTCACGTAGCACCGCCTTTTATATTCCTACATAGTACCCTTTGATATTCAGATATAATTTTCCAACTGCGGGATCATATTGATTTTTATACTCTATTAATCCATTTGAATCACAGTTAATAATTATTTCCCCCCAATCTTCCCGCACTATTCCCGCGTCCAAATTGTAATATACATCACGACATACTGTGAGCTGATCGGCATCGGTAACAGTACTCCCGTTTTTCCTAAGTACCCACACACTACGATCATCCGTCCCGTCACCTGTCCAACTAACTACATATTTTAAAAGTAAAGATGTAACCCCGCTTGCAACATAAGACGAAAAGTCAACATCTGTAAACGCTACTTCTTCGCCTCCACTTAAAACCCATCCTGTAGGTCTATCAGCTTCAGGAATTTCGACATATAAATTCTTGCCAATTAATAAGTTTAATGCCGCCGCGACTGTATTATATTCCGAGGCTTTTACTTTATTTCCAGCAACCACCGTTCCAACTGTCGTGTATAAACTCATTTGGTATACTCCTCATGTGAGCCGAAGGAATCAATTTCAATGTGAAAATCAAATTCCATTAATCCGGCATCGCCGACATAATCATCTGTACCACCCGCCCCGGCTGTATCCCTGAATAACCGACAGAGTAACATCGAAGACATCCCCTGGCCCGTTCCGTCAATCTCTGACAGCTCGGTTATATAATGCTTATCTGCCACAAGGGTTTCATCAAGCCGGGTTACATCACCGTATATTATCGGGGTTGTAGTTGCTACCCCGGCAATATCTATCCAGACGTATTCAAGACCCCAGCAGACATTTGTTCCGGCCCCGCCAGCGTCCTGCGGTAGCCAGTGAACATGAGGGATAAGGTTAGATTCCAGTTTCCATTCATGAGGGATCTGTGCAGTGAAGTAAACTTCCTCTTCTGTGCCGTCATCAAATAGATAAATGAACACACCCTGAGAAGCAATCCCGTTATCAAACACCTTTGCAAAATCAGGATCTTTAGTCCCCTGTAATTTTACCGATGTTATAGGCACCCTCAAATCATCCCAGCCAACATATACATAATCACGTAATATATTTATAGCAGTTTTGACAGTATTATATTCACTTGCCTTAATAAGGTTTTGCGCTGTCACTGTTCCTACTGTCGGATATAATGCTTCACCCATTGCCCCACCCACTCAAGAATTCGCTGTCATCATCTGCCGGACTGATCGCATCCTCATCCTGCCAATATCCAAAATGCTCTGAAGCATATTCTTTCTGTGCATCCGTCCAGGCTGCCGACCAGGTACCGGCATCCCCGCCCCCCAAGGAAGTCGGAAAGGTTATACTATCTGCGCAATACCATGAATCAATCCCGATATAATTAACTATACGGCATTGAATGGAAATTGTAAAATCATCCAGACCATAACTCTTCCCGATTATTTCAGCTTTAATCCATCCAAGCATTTTCTTATTAACACGCATGATCGGAAGATAAAGCATATCACCGATTTCCCGGCTTATGGTTGTCAGGTTCGTTATAATTGGAAAGTGTTTTTTAACTGTTGACGATAATCCAAGCATAGCGGTTGCAAATGCCTGTGCCTCTGCCTCTGTCGGTAACATGGTTTCAATCGTCTTTTCCCGGTAGACCCTGTATTTATTATAGACCGTTGTTTCTTCTGAGCTGTCCCGAAGATAAGTGTACGTTGTCCCCGAAGTAGCATAAACCGGAGCGTATCCAATCCTGATAGAGGAGAGCACTTCTGAAGGATCGTATTCAATCCCTATCCGATTCATCAAATCTTCTTCATAAAGTTTCTGGTCCATCGACCGTGTGGAGTCATAAATCCGGCATGTATAAAGCCCGTTATCCTGTACGATAAAATATGCGAGAGCTGTCCCGGCTATCCCTTCAATGATATCTATAACGGAAGTATTAGAATAATTACAAGTAACATTCGGGCTTGCCGCTTCTGCCGCCGCCCATTCGGTCAAGTTAAAATTGCCGCTGTCATAACTCAACCCGTATTCATCGGTTAATAGTCCCCGGATAGATACAACGGCATTTGCCGCGGTTGCGACATAATCAATAACCTTTGTCAATTTCTTCCTGGTATCCATTATTGAGACAGACATATTTTCCTGTCCAATGGAAAGCCGTTCTATATAGCCTTCAAAGATTGTTGTAAAGTCTGAATACTCATCATCATTAAAGCCGAGTTTTAACCGTGCTTTCTGTCCATAAATATCTGCCGATTCTGCAAAGGTATCATATTCACCATCGGAATTCAGGATGGTAGCAGATCCACCTTCAAAGGATATCTTCCCGAAGAAAAGCGGATCCCGTGATTTCTCTATACTCGGCACATCGACGAGACGGCCTTCATAGTAGTAGTCGTCAATTTCCTGACCCTTCCGCGTAAAGCCTGAAATTATCCCAAGTGTCATTGTATGGATTTGTGGTTCATCACCGTTCGTCAGGTGTACATATAAATCCCGGTTATCACTGTCAAAATAGAAAGAATGGTCATCTGATACACAACCGGCGGTAGTCCCTTTCTGTGTTAGCTCTGCCCTGTCTTCCTGAACACTCCCGATCCTTGCCCCTGATATGACCGTTGCCCCGGTCAAATATGCAACCGGAATTACCGGATCAGTTGTGTACAAATTTGATATATTCATCATCCACACGCCGGGCCGGTAGTTCACAAAAAAATCATGGTCATTTCCAATGTCTATTTCAAGGAGTAGTATTTTTTCAGATACTGCCGCGTCACTCATTATATTATTCCTGCTAACCTCATTGTAGAATTGTATGAATGATAATATAAAACCGTGTATGAATCCCGGTAGAGAAGCAAGTAATCAAGATTTCCGTAAGATCTGCATGGGCAATCATAAAAGACATCTTCACATTTAACGATTGCATGGTAAGAATTTACTTTGCCTTCTGTTTTGAGTTGGACAATACACATTTCAGACTTTATCCCGGTATTCTTGTATATCAAATACATTAAAAGAATAGCCTGATCTTCACAATCTCCTGTCAATAGTTCCATGGTTTCATCGGGCGTTTGCCAATATTCTGATTCGTCAGCTTTCGAGGTAATATTCAGGCTTACCCATTTAAACGTGTCTTCTATGGAATCGATTTCAGGTATACAAAAAGCATAATCAAAAGAACAAGAAGTAACAAATATTAAAAGAAATAAGAAAATCAGCTTTTTCATTCTATGCGCTCCTTTATGCTGTGTGCAGTATTGTGACCGCACCCCGGCTTAAAGCGGTTGAATCGAAATTCGCTTCGTCAAAATACCCGTCTTCATCCCTTTGCAATACTACGGCTGTAGGCCCTATTAATACATATTGATTAATAGCTTCTGTTGATACAACCCCGAAAGAAGCAAAATCATATGATGCCTGTTGATCGTCCCGTATTATGATAACATTAATACTTTTGATTTTTTTAAAATCTGATATTCCATGTGTAACCGATACAGTCCCACTCGTCGACATATCCCATACACCGATTGATATAAACTCGGTTTTCAAAAATGTTCCAGATATCCCTGTTTTCTCAAATCCTAAACCGCTATAAAAATGAATCTGATTATCAAGGTAGTATTTATTATAATATTCCGCTGTTGCTGCTTTATAAACTCCTGCTATCACCCTGACCTGTGATCCCGCTGAATGATACCAACCATTATAGTCTTCCCGCCATACCGGAACGTTGTCCGTATAGGTTGCGGCCAATGCTGTCCCGCTTGCTGTCAGCTCAACATATGTATTCGATCCGGTTGCAATCGCGTTCCAGCTTGCGGTGCTTATTCCTGTATCTGTTGAGTAAAGATAAAGAGTTCCGCCGATCTCAATTACTGAACCGGCTATAATCGTTGGCGCGGAAGTCGTCAACATGCCTGACATGGATAAACCAAAATACCCTTTTCTCTGTTTCTCTATTGCCGTCGCTATTACTGATACTACTGAACTTGCCATTATTTACACTCCCTGAAATTCATTTGATACTTCCAATTATCACCCCGTAAATGGGTGAAGGTTACTTCATCCCGTATCGTACAGTACAATGGTTCTATTACTCCATAGGTCGTATCGTAGTGGATCATTATTACCGGAGTATGAAGGCCCGCCGATTCATACATGGTCTGGACAGCTGATTTTACCGATGCCACACAAAACGGGATTAGAAACTCATATTCTTTCTGTTGTACTCCCTCACTTGCATAATGCTGCCCGCCGACTGATTCAGACCTGATATCATTACGTGTAAGGTTTTCCGGGAAAACAGGCTCTGCACTTGGGTCATGCTGTACATACCCGCCGATAAAAATAATACCGGCTTCAAAGGCTCCAACCGTTGTGTCGGTCAAAACAAGCCGCCAATATCTGTATGATTTTGTGGAACCAAAAAACAGGACCATAGGCCCGCTTACTCTTGTCGTCACCGTTGACTCATAACCCGGAGATCCCCAGGAGTCAGATACAGCACCCTGAATAACCGCAGTTCCTACCGTTGACAGGTTATGCCCTACCAATCCAACCACCGTACAATCCGCGGTTGCCGGAAGTGAGAAAACAATATTGACCGTACTTGCTAACAGTGATTTGTAGTATTTACTTATCCGGGTATCAAGCAGATGCGATGCCGGAAAGTTAGCATGTTCAGACGAGGCTACAATATTGCCACTTGAGCAATCCATAACCCCGTTATCGTATAGCGTTCTCATACCACCGCCCCCGCTGAAATCAGTATTTTCTTGTCTTTGGTTGCCTCTGTGATATCGTCGTATAAAACTTTGCTACCCATTTGAAAAGTCAAGTGTATCATTTTAGATTCAGTCGCTGAGTTATCGGGTAAAGATTTCATTTGATCTACAATAGCGGTTGCCAATGAACCGATATAAGCCGGAGTATTCGGAATGGCATATTCTGATACCCCCGCTTCACCGCCTATAAAGGGTTCGTCAAAAAGTCCACCTTCAGCAGCAAATGAAGGTGCTTGCTGTGCGAGAATAAAACCGACTTGGGCCGCGGTAAAAGATCCTACTGTTATTGCCGCAGCCGCGCCAAGTGCAGGACCGATAACAGGAATACCAACTAATGCATTGTACGCTCCAACCGCCGCCTGTGCCCCTGTAATTCCCGTTTCTATCGCAGACATTGCTTTCGTAATATTAAACTGTTTTAATTGCATCGCCTCATATTCATCCGTACCTTCTTCCAAGGCAGATAATTGATAATCAAAATAGGCATCTGCAAAGCCGGTCATGGAGTCGTATACAGCTCCAACGCCAAGGGCTAAACCATCATAATTTTCTTTAATAGTATCGATCAAAGTTGTATTAGATTCAACCGCCGCCGTCGCGTTTGCTTCCCGCCCTGTTGCCACGGCCTTATAATAATCTTCTGCCGCCAAACCCATTCTTTCGTATTTTGCTAACTCATCCGCAAGAATTAAATCATTCGACATGTCAACGACTTCGACTTCTTCTTCAATCTTTGATATTAAAGTATCCCGTTGTTCAACCAAGTCATTTATTAATAACTGCACACCCTCATAAACCTTCCCCGTTTCCTGTAAGGCAATTTTGAGTTTAGCGTTTTCATCAATTTCTATTTGTAAAGCCTCTATAGCTTTTTCATCGTCGGTCAATGCCGACTGTCTTCTTTCCTCTATTATGTTCGCGAGTTCAATAAATGCCGCGTCACTTGCCGCCCTGTCAGCGGCTATTTTCGTCTGTATTTCAGCGCCCTGTTTATCTTGTCCTGCTGATCTTAATTCCGCTATTCTTAACTGATTAACAGCTTCCAATTCTGCTTTTAATAATTCAATGGCTTCAAGATTTGCCTTTTTCTTTTCTTCCAGATTAATAATATTGTCTGACAAAGTACCGTTATACATCGCCTGAAGATTATTCAAGCTGTCAAGTTTCGAGGTAAGACCGACAATCTTATCCTGAGTGTCTGCCGTTCCGTTTTGTAATCTGTCGAGTGTTTCTTTAAATTGCCGGGTTTCATTTAATGCGGTTGCAACCCGTGTTGCATAGTTTGTCATTATCTTTACGAAAGGAGTTATGCCCTCAACAACCAATGCCCCAAACCCTTCTTTCACATCGCCGACAACATTCTGATATTGCTTTAAAGCACCTGTCCCGGTTGATGCAAGTTCCTGTGCCATCCCGCCGAATTTCGCTGTCATAGCTGCGGTCAATTCTGCGAGCTTTTCTTCCTTCGTTCCGGTCATGTCTATTTCAACACCGTACCGGGTAAGAGCATTTGTAGAACTACCGAGCGTTTTTCCAACCAATGAAGCCGCTGTCTTTAAATCTAACCCAAGGGAAGAAGCAAAATCCTGAACAAGTGGAGTAAGTTTCTTTAAGCCATCTTCTCCAAGGTCTGCGAATTGCTGCAGCATCCCCATTGCCGCGAGTGTCGCTTCATCACCGTATTTCGTTACACCCTGCAATTCGGTTGCATAAGCCTGTAATTCTGCGGCCACAGTTGGAGTATAATCGCCGGTTATTTTTAACGCCGCATTTAATGCTGTCTCTGCCTGTTCCTGAACCTCATAAACGCCGATCAGTTTTTTAGCGATAACAACCAAGGCACCTATAGCAGTCGCAGCTTTAACCGGCCCCGGT
>Ga0222682_1000096_pt1 | contig 19843 bp, 34 predicted proteins | sample AntAcemetage1008_FD_179812 | JGI IMG/M metagenome (GOLD analysis project Ga0222682, IMG submission 179812) | Saline water microbial communities from Ace Lake, Antarctica - #1008 | ecosystem: Environmental > Aquatic > Non-marine Saline and Alkaline > Saline | place: Antarctica: Ace Lake...
GGCCGGCTTGCTTATTGACATAAACGTAACATAAAACGGTTTTTATATCCCGGTTGGCGCGTAGTGAAACTTGGCAGGAATGCGAATAATGGCACGAATGCAGGTGTCACGTATTGGAATGCGAATAACACTTCCTCGAATGATAACACGAATATCGGCAGCCAGATCAGCTTATGTATTTTTTAGAAAAAGATATAAAAACCTTGCCTCTTGGCAAAACACAAATTACGCCTCTCAAAGTATTGGTAGGGAAACCGAAGATTCTGAGGTCAATAAGCAGATTAGGAAAAGCATGAAAAGATATAATAATTTATACTCACAAATATATGATATGGAGAACATTAAATTGGCTCATAAAAATGCCATGAAGGGAAAGGCTCATTATTCGGAAGTCAGAATGGTGGAAGCTAATCCTGATAAATATTTTAATGAAATTCATAACATACTTAAAGATAAAATATTTAAAAATTCCAAATATAAAATGTTCGTCAAAACGGACAAAGGCAAGAAACGGGAAATATTTAAACTTCCTTATTTCCCGGATAGAATTATCCATCATTGCATCATGAACATTTTAGAACCGATTTGGATGAAGACGTTAATAACAGATACTTACTCTTCTTTAAAGAACAGGGGCATTCACAAGGGTGTGCGGAGATTAAAGAAGGCTTTAAAAGACAGGGATAATACCAAATATTGTTTAAAAATGGATGTCAGAAAGTTTTATCCATCCATTGATCATGATGTTTTAAAGCAGATTATCAGACAAAAAATTAAAGACAAAGATTTACTATGGTTGCTTGATGAAATTATTGATTCGGCTGATGGTGTTCCGATAGGTAATTATCTGAGTCAATATTTTGGAAATTTATATCTGTCAGGCCTGGATCATTGGCTAAAAGAACAGAAGCAATGCAAGTATGTTTTTAGATATTGCGATGATATTTGTGTGCTCCATTCGGATAAAAAATATTTATCTGGGCTTAGAAAAGATATTTCAGAATATTTGGAAACAAAACTAAACGTCAATTTAAAAGAAAATTGGCAGGTGTTCCCAGTTGCTGTAAGAGGAATTGACTTTTTGGGATATAGGTTTTTTCATGACTACACACTCTTAAGAAAAAGTACCGCTACCAGATTCAAAAAGAGAATGAGAAGCATAAAAAAGAATCATAACAATCTAACCCCGATAAATATTTTGAGCGGAGTGATGAGTTATTGGGGATGGATGAAGCATGCAGATTGTGTTAGGTTACAGAATAAATATATTGACTATGGTGTCAAAAAGATAGTTGATAATGTCTGCAAAGAAAATAAATTACATAATCCGATGGGAGTATTTTAATGAAAGAATATCCTGACTTTGCGAGTTTTGCAGAAGAATCTAAACCCCTGGATGGTGATAAGAAAAAGATTGATGATATATTGGGTCAGAATATCTTGGTGCTGGATTTTAAGATAAACCCGAGCAAACAAAACAAAGGCACTTCATATGCAACTATTCAGTTTAAAATAGATAAAATAAATTATGTCGTTTTTACTGGATCAAGTGTTTTGTCGGGTCAGCTCGAAAAATACAAAGACAATTTACCATTCAATACCGTGATAAAAAAGATCAATAAATACTACACATTTTCATAGAGGATCAAAATGAAAACAAACTCAAAAGATTATCCAACAATACAACGCTTGCAAGGCAAGATCCTTGTGCCAACTAACATAACCCAGTCAACAAACGAAGAGGGTGAAGAGTCATACAATTACTGGCAAGTAGCCTTTCCGTTGACATCAAAACTATCCAACGCCGAATTAACAGCAGCAGCCAATAAAGAATATGCAAAACTCAGTCAAATAAAAACTCTCGAAGCAGGTTGTCCAACAAGCCTTGGATTCAGGATTGATTGCATGGATAATAATGTGGCTGATTTTGATAAGACTCTTGGCTTGATAAGTATTTATCCCACAATGACAGAAGTCACCGTGAGAGATTATGACAACCTCAACCACACGATTACAGTCGATCAGTATAAGCAGATGTGCTTGGAACTGGGTGCGCATGTAATGACTGTCCGGCAGGCTTATTGGGCTGATGTGGATGCTGTGTAACGTTTAAGCGGGGACTCATGGTTCAACAAAACCCCGCCTAAATTATTAAGGATTAACACATAAAGCCGGAGTTAAAATGACTGAGCCAACGAGACGGTATAATGACGGAATTGAGCCAACGACTGACCACGATTTATTAATCAGGTTGAACACTAAAATCAGCACGATTTGTTTGTCCCAGGCAGAAACGAACCAGCATTTAAAGGATTTCACTGATAAGATAGAACTCAGGTGTGAGTCAAGATTGAAATTGATTGATAAAGTGAATGATAAAATCCTTGGCAAGTCAATATTCACATGGCTTTTGGGAATTGTAATTGTGGTGATTATGACGGTATTTTCAATAGCTGGGATTAATAAAGTTGAGATCGCAAAGTATCAGCTTATGATTGACGCAAACGCTGAACAAATCAAGTCAAATGCTGATGCTATAAAAATCTTAATTAGCTCTCAACAGAAGGACATAATAGAATGAATTTTGACAGCATAATTATTGAGTTTATCACGAACAATTATTTGACATTGACAATCATGTTCACGGCACTTAAAGGAGTGGCTAAAATAACTCCCTGGGCGTGGGATGATTCCATTGTCTCCCTGCTTTTTGGGGCTTTTAAGTCAATCAATCCGACGAAGAGTGTTGAAAAATGAATACTAAAAAAATACAAGATATGATCATTGACCATGAAGGATATAGGCGATTTCCTTACAAATGCACTGCAGGGGCCACCACTGTGGGATATGGTCGAAACTTGGACTCCAGAGGCATATCAGAAGATGATGCTCTGTATCTGCTCAACAATGATATCCGGGATTGCACTGCAGACTTGCTCTCCATTTTTCCTGATCAATTTGAATCATTCCCAGAAAATATCCAGCTGGTCCTGATTGACATGAGATTTCAAATGGGTTCCGGTGGGTTCCGAAAGTTTAAAAAGATGATCGCCGCCGTTAAGCGAGATGACCCCGGGGAAATGATAAGGCAGATGAAAGATAGTCGCTGGTATCGGCAAGTGCCTGGCAGGGCCGAGGATTTAATTCGGATGATCGAGGTGCTGTGAATCAAAAAAGGCCCACAACAGTCATTTGCTGTGGGCCTTTACTCTTATTCGTTTTCCATCCATGCGATAAGATTTTTCCATACCGATGCATTACAGCTATCACCGTAGGGCATTTCCCGCATGTTAAACCACACCTCTATTTCAGATTTGATATCCCGTTTGATTTGGGATTTTAGATTGTCTGATAACTCATTCCAATGGTTTTTAATCCAATCGCATATCAAACTTGGGGCGTATGATGCACGCCCGATTCCGTAACGTATACCTGCCAGGATAATAAAATCTGTGTCTCTGTCGTCGAGTATTTTATTATTCATGTTTCTCCTTTTCCGCATCGAGCCGGTAATCAAAATCAGAAATATCTGGCCAATCCGAATTATTGATATCAGTTTCCAGCCATTTTGAATAGTTGGCCAATTTCTCGAAATCTCTTGACTTACTACCTTTAAAATTTAGCCTGCAAGCATATTTTATGACGTTCCCGAGCAAGTATCCAATATACTGTTCATGCGTCAATTTTGCTTTGATAATTTCGATAGTTTCAATATTTCCTGTGTCATAATAATTGGATTTCTTGTCTTGACTCATTGTTTTGTTTTCCTTTGGGTTTAACCGTTCGTCTTCTTTTTTCCATTTAGAGGCAGTTTTCCATCCGTAAACATCGTCTCTATCGCAATATTCACACGTGTTTTCCGTTATATCTATCCCAGCTTTTGAAGCTTCTTCAATAAAATCTTTAATCATTTTGTTTCTCCCTTCATTGATGTTTTATTTGTTTTGGGTATCAAATATGAGCCGGCCATTTCCTTCCCAGATTTAAGCCGGTCAATATTCGTTTTTAATTTATAGTTTTCAGATTTTAATTTATAGTTTTCCGTAATTAGCTGTTGGTGCTTTTCTCTCAGTTCTTGGCCTGGGAGGATTATTATCCACGCACATGTGGCGATAACACCGATGCATATTCCGATGACTAACGATTTCATAATCCTCATACCTCCCCGTCTCTCAACTTAACCAAAAATCTGAAACAATCGGCGATGCTTGCTTTTGCGTTTTGAATGAGATGCATGCTGTTTATCTCTTTGAATTTTACAAGCATCTTGTCGTTAGCATTTACGTACGCCAGCACTTTTAGTGCCGTTTGAATCTCGCCTTTTGTCGGTTTTTTCATGATTTATCCCTTTCAAAAAACGCTGTTATAACCCAGTTATCCCTCATTACCACAGACCACCCCATGTACTCAATGATCTCATTATATCTGCTATATCGGCACAAACCATGCTTAATCACGGCCAACACAGTTGGTTTGAGTATTCCCCGGGCCGTCATCCGCTCAATTGCATGGCTGGTGAAATTTACTGCATGATCCAGTTCACGGGCCATATCCCGGTTCATGTCGCATCTTCCTCCTGGAGTTGCCAGCCGACCAATGTCCAGCCATCGACCTCCCTGGGATCCTTGGCATACATAGCACCACAGTTCTTGCAGATCAATTCTTTCCCGTTTTTCGATAGTTCAGTTTCACACTGCTCACATTTTTTCATTAATAGCTCCAATTCGTAGGGACACCGAAATTATCCGGCACATATTCTTTGCGGCCATCGGCAGTGGCGTGCAGCGATTTCGATTCGTAAAAAATACAATTCTCACAATAAACTCTCCCCTGTCCACCCTTCTTAAATGCTGCCTTGGGCAGGCAGTCGGACAGATAGAATTTGCAATCTGGCTTGACAGGGGGTATTTTTTTTAGTTCTTTATATGTGTATTTTCGGGCAGGCGCTGGTATGCTTTTGTCGCGGGATATCCATGCGTCATGCCTGGCCGTCTTCTTGCGCTCAGCTGCACAAATCTTGCATCTGACCCTTTTGTGGGATGTTGACTTTGTCCCCAAAAACCACTTCTCACAGTCAACGCAATAAAAAATCTTATTAGTGAGTTCTGCGCCACATTCTGGGCACATTTTTTTTCTGTATCGACTGCCAGACCCGATATTCGAGCTTTTTCTAAACATCATGTCAGGGCACGTGCTGCCACATTCAAAAAGGAGATATTGTTCCTGGCCAGGGCCAGGGGTGGGTATTCGTATGTCGTTTTTCATTTTGCCCCCTTCCGGCGAAGACCGTATTTCATTGGTTTCCTGTGTGCTGTTTTTTTAAAATCGTAGCAGGACAACGGGAGGCTCCCGCCTTTGACCCGGATGTTCTCCTCAAGGATTTTGATCAACAATGCCTCCCCCTGGCTGGTTGTTTTTTTCTTCATGGCGTCACCGGTGTCTGTGGTGGGTGGTAGTCTGACCGAGTGGTATCAGTCCGTTTTTTCACCTGCCATTCAAAGCCACATGCCGGGCATACGGCTGTCAGATATTTAATCCCGTGGATAGTGTGAATCTTGGGTTTATCATTGACCATTTTCCAATTGAAAATGATTTCTAATTCGCACTTTCTGCATCTTAATCTCCCCATGATCTACTCCCCCCTTATTAGTTTGCGGACCTTGTCGATATTAAACATCCAGTCAACCGAGCTGGTCTTAATCCCCAGCCGTGCCGTCGCCTCTGCCAATGCAATTGCAGTTTTTTTAGAAGGGTTATATTTACCAATCAATATGAATGATATATAAGCAGGCGTTAGCCCGCTTTCTTTTGCCAATTCGATGTTTGTGATTTTCTTTTTCATGTTGAGATAATATAATATTGTTATATCAAAGTCAATATAATAATTTTATATTTTTTACATTGACAAACAAAAAAAAACAATATAATCTTTTCATACAGTCTAAATCGACACCGGGTACACAAGCCGCACGCGGCAAACAATGGGCGAAACGGATTGAACCAAAAACCACCACTATAATAAAGGAATGAATTGCATGAAATGAATTTTGAGCCAGCCAGGGGCCGCGCTTGATAGAAAGCAAACCAGAGATTTGCCCTGGCGGGGATTAAATAAGAACTTTAAAATATAAGGTTTCAATAAATTCACATTTATTCAAAAAATCGCCGGGGCTTACTTTAAACTGCATTATATATAAGGATAAAAATCATGAAAACAATATTAGCAGCAGCGTTACTCTTAACAGCAGGGTTTACGATTATGGGCACAGGAGAAGAATCACTTACGTTTGTTATCGTTTTGTGCATTGCAAAAATCGCCATGATTTTTGGCGGCGGCTGCTTGTTGATCTATAGTCAGGGGGGCAAATCATGAAAGACGATAAAATAAAACATCTGAGAGACGAGAACGCCAGGCTGAAAAAGTTGCTGGCCGAAGTGGTAGAAGCTTACGGCGATCGGGGATACCATGGAGATAGGATTTTTACCAGGGATCACCAGCCGGGGATCATGCGGCGGGTGATGGACGCGGCGGGTGATGGACGCGGCGGGTGTGAAATGATTTATCCGAATTGTGGAAAATCGTTGAATGTCAAGAAACGTGATTGATGCCATTGGCTTAGCTTCTTGGCTGATTGATACGCCGGAAATTAGAGAAATTTGTGAAAAATTCGGGGCAGATATCGAAGAGTTGATCGCTGATTTAAACTCTGAAATTGCGGGGATTATTTAGTAAAAATCGTTGCTCATTAATACATTGACAAAGCTATTTTTTTAATATAATATTTATTATTATATAATAATAAAAGGAGGTGTATGGTTTGAAGAATGAATTTAAAAAGCAATTGAGAGATAACGGTCAAAGCCTTAAATGGTTTTGGTCAACATATCTCAAAAGGAATATCTCTTACCAATATTTCATTATACAGATGAATGACGGTGCCGAGATACGGGAAGACGTAGAGCTGGCGATTACAAGTTTCATGATTGAAAAGGGGAAAAAATGAAAAAGAGAAAATTTATTGCTATTGATCTCGAAACTATCGCAGATCCTGCCATGCTGGGGATACTCCCAGAAGTGAAACCCAAAGGCACATTAAAAGATCCTGTCAAGATCGCGGCTGACATTGCACAAAAGAAAGCCGCACAGATTTCAGGCATGGGGTTATCCCCTATGATGAACATGATATGTTGTGCCGGGTGGTGGGACTCAGATGGTAAATCGGGAGCCGTTATGCTCGATGACGCCACAGATGAGGCAGAAAAGAACCTGCTTATTGAATTCTGGGATATCTTAGGTGGGTACGATCACTTTGTCACGTTCAACGGGCGTGCCTTTGATATTCGGTGCATGTTGTTGCATGGCGTGAGTCATGGCATCAGGCCGAGTGTAAATATTGACCACGGGCGGTACAACCGAGCCGGGTCAAACCATACCGATTTAAGGCCGATACTGGCGGGTGATGATAAGTTTGCACCAGGGAAGCTTGATTTTTTTTGTAGGAAATTCCTGGGGGCAGGGGAGGAGGATCATAAGACCGAGGGGATTTCAGGCGATTTGGTCCAGGGGTACTTCGATCTTGGACTTTTGGATGAGATTCGGGAATATTGCATTCAGGACTGTTCATTGACATATCGATTGTTTGAAAAGATTAGAACTGCTGGATTGATTGAATAAGGAGAAATAACTAAATGATTAAAAATATCACAGTACAACTTAATGAAGCAGGCAAAATAAAGATAGGCCGTAAGGGTTCAATGATCACCAGCCAGGCCGGGAAGGAGTTTCGCCCCCCTGAAAAACTCGATCATTTCCAACTCGTCACTACTGAAAAAGACGAATCCGGGGATTATCTCGTTGACACAGTTCTCGAAAACAGAATTAAAGAAGAGGGCACCGGCATTGTCAATGATGCAGGAAACCTCATCGGGCTACCTATCAGGCTTCTATATAATGACACCGAATTGAATTTTCCCACCAGGCTGGCCAGTTATGTGGGCGGGAAACTGTCATGTTCTGGTGACGGGGAAACGGCCACAAAGCGTATTGATGATTTCACGAAAAGTCACCCATGCCCATGCCCCAGATTTGACCATGGATATGCCGGGAAGGACAAATGCAAGCCCATGGGTGTGCTTTCTTGTATCATTGACGAGGCTGGATTGTTCGGGCAGGCACATAAATTTAGAACCACCAGCATGAACAGCGTAAAAGGTATTCTGGGTGGTCTTGAATTGATCCGGACTGCTACCCGGGGGAGGATTTCAGGACTTCCGCTCATGCTGACACTAAACGCAAAATCGACACAAACACCCCAGGGCCAGAATGTCACCGTCTATGTGGTTTCAGTCTGTTATCGAGGGGATATGTCGGCATTAAGAAAAACTGCTATGGCGCTGGTTAAAGATGAGGCACATTACATGTTGAGTATTGAAAGCCTGGAGGCCGACGCGATAAAAGCCATCCCTGAAAAAACCCAGGTCAATGAGGCTGAAGAGTTGGAGGTTGCTGAGGAATTTTATCCTGAATCCCTGCCGGGGGCTGATTCAGAGAGTGTAAAAATAATATCCCAAACAGGTGTGGAAACCGAAACCATTGACCTTACACCGGAGCCCCTGGCGGGGAATGAAGAATCAGACACCATAGGGGAAACCCCGGTGGGGCCATACAAGGCAGTTTATGAAAAGCTCCTGATTGAAACCGATTATAAAAAGGCCATTTCGCTGGTCAAGCGGTTGACAAAGGGTAACTTGGTTTATTTTCTCACCCAAGAACACCCATCTATCATAATTGAGGATGGGGCCAAAAAACCAGAACTTATTGAGTATTGCGAAACTGTTCTTGTAAGCCTTGTGGGGGAAGTCGGTGTCACAGACACAGAAGACCATTCGATGCTTGGCACAGTTAAAAGCAGCCCGGCATATGTTGCCATCAATGGCATTCCAAATGCCGATAGGGTCAAGTTTCTCAATGCTGTTGGTGAATTTTTTAAGCCCATGCCGATCGACAGGACGGCTACCCGGGATATTTTGTTGGCCAAAGTGGTGGCAGAACTTGAGCGGCGCATCAAAGCTGACATGAAACCCCAGGCGGGGCCTGCTGCGCAAAAAGAACAATCGGAAGTCAAAGAACCTGAGGTAGAAAATAATATTCAGGAAAAAGAAGTTGAACCCGAACAATCTACGGAGCTTGAACCAGAAAAAAGCCCGCTGCAAGCGTGGGACGATTCAGGATTAATAGAAAAACCTCAACTTATCCAAATTGTCAAACTGAAAAAAGACATGGAGATGCTTGGCACTCTGGATGTGACAAAACCAGAGGAGTGGCAAGAAAACTGGATCTCCCACTTTCTGGATGCCGATGGGAACCCGCATGTCTCCGCTGTGAAGCTCAGTGTTGACCAGGGCAACGCACTAATTGAGGCGCTCAAAGCTGCTGACAAAATACCGTTTTAACCACGATTGAACCAGTTTTAACATGATTTATGCGCACGTAGCGCATATTTAAACACAATTTAACGCGATTTAAACGCACTGTTAAAACAACAACAAATCAGGAGAAAATTACCATGGCAGATACACAAGAAATTAATTGGGACGAGATCAATGTTGACGAAACAATCACGGAAGCAGACCAGAAAATGTCTGAGGACATTTCCACCGAAACCCCGGTAGGTAAATTTATTTGCACTATTGAGACCTGCACCGCCCGGGAGAACGCAATGCAGGCGTACACATGCTATGCGGCGAATATCAAGTTTCGCATTGACCATGTTCTTGAGATTGAGCAAAAAGTCAAGGATGATAAGGGTGCTTTCGTGATGAGAAACGGGGAAGCTTTGCGGAAAAAGATAGTGGTTGAGAAAGAACAGCAGGTGTCTATCAACGCCCTGTATGCCGGGCGGTTTGTGTTTGACTCAGTCAATTTGGCGAATCCGAAAGAAAAGGATTCAATGAAAAACAGAAGACTTTTTGTGGCCAAAAAGATTGGGTTGATATCACCTAAAGCTGTGACTATTAAAGGCAGCGACTGGGCCGGGTCAGTTGGGAGGCGGGTAATTATTAGCACAGAGTGGAACTCGTGGAAAGACAAGACTACCGGAGAAACAAGAAAGAACGTCCGAGTGGGCTGGAGCGGGTATGATTTTGCTCCGCAGGATGGTTCGGTGGTTGAGACTGTTTCTGATGATGATTTTAGCGATATCTAACCCCTGCCGGGGGCTTTTAGTGGCTATGTAAATTAAAAGAGGGTGTGCCGTTTGGTGCCCCTTTTTTAAAAGGAAAAATAGGACTAAATGAAAAACATAATCTCATTATCAGGTGGAAAAGATTCAACTTGGCATATCTTTACCACCATGCTAATATCATCAATAGATTAATTATCTTAAAAAGATGGAGGCATTATGATTATTGATGATATTGCAAAAAGTAGCGATTGGTATTTTGACGAAAATACCAATGAATGGGTGAATATGACAGAATATTTTAGCAAAGCAAGGAATAAGACAAGAACTAAAAGTATAAGATATGTTATTGTACCTTGTAGTATTTGCGGCGCGCCATTTTTGCAAAAAAAAGGAAACGAAAAAAAATATAACAGAGCATATTGCTCAGATTCTTGCAGGAAAAAGGCTATAAATATTCACTATGCTGGCAAAAATCACATGAGTTATTTGTCTGGAAAATTTAAAGACCAACGCGGATACATCCATATAAAAAGCGACAATCACCACAGGGCGGATGCACATGGATACGTGTATGAGCATATTATTGTAGCTGAAAATAAATACGGCAGGGAAATTTTAAAAAATGAAGATGTGCATCATATAGACGAAGACAGATCTAATAATGACCCTGATAATTTAGAAGTTTTATCCAGGAAAGAACATACTTGCAGGCATAAAAGATTTAGGTATGAAATCTCGAACGATTACTTAAAACATGCGGTTTTAGTGGAAGGCAAAAGATTCACTGATATAGCTGGTGAATTTGGGTGTAGCGCAGGCCTTATATCATTGAAGTGTAAAAAAATAGGAATAAAAAGTTCATATGGAAATTACAAATAAAGGAAATTCTCCCGAGAGCTCGAATATTATTTCGCTCTCGGGAGGCTAATTGCAAAGATTCAACAGCTATGCTTTTAATGATGCTTGAAAAAAATGAACCAATCCATAGCGTGGTATTTTTCGACACCGGCTGGGAGTTCCCAGAAATGAAAGCCCACATTGGTAAACTTGAAAAATACACTGGGCTGGAATTTATTAGGCTGAAACCCACAGAACCCTTTGATTATTTGCTCAATGAAAAGCCCATAATTGCCCGTAAGGGGCCGATGAAAGGCAAGCCTCATAGAATCGGTAACGGTTGGCCGTCCGCAATGCGGAGATGGTGTACCAGGTTGAAAATAAATGCTATTGAAAAATATTACCGCCAGCAAAAAGATTTTATTTCCTGCATAGGTTTTGCAGCAGATGAAGCAAAACGGGTGCCGGTAGTATCTAAAAAGAAGTGGCCGGAAAGATACCCCCTGATTGAATGGGATGTGTCAGAACAAGAAGCTCTGCAATACTGTTATGACCACGGTTTTGATTGGGGTGGGTTATATGAGCTATTTGGCCGGGTATCCTGTTATTGTTGCCCGTTGCAACGTATTGGAGAACTCCGCAATCTAAGAACGCATAGGCCGGAGTTATGGGCCAGAATGATGGTAATGGGAAAAGATCAAAACAGGGGATTCAAAGAATGGAAAACTGTACAGGATTTTGAAAACCGATTCGCGCAAGAAGACCGACAGCTTGATTTATTCCTGAAAATCAATAAGGCGTTAGCAAATGCCAGATAAAACAGCACACCATCCAGACGGACACCACGTTATTAAATTTGGCGAAAAATGGCATACCTACACGGACCAGAATGGCACCAGTTACACCAGCGGCACCAAATTTGTGGGCCAGTTTTTTCCAAAATTTGACATGGTGGCCATGTCTGAAAAATGCTCCGCAGGGGAGAATCCGAAGTACAAAGGGCGTGAACCCGAAGAGATCCGGGCGGAGTGGGCGGCGGAGGGTGACAGGGGGCGCACTGAGGGGACGCTGGTGCACAATTATGCAGAAGGGTTGATGTGCGGGTGGTCGCCTGAAAATATGCCCACGCCAATATCAGAGCGCACAGAGACAATGTTTCCCCATGTCAAAAGAACAGTCCAAGAACTCCGAAGGAGATATGAGTTTGTGTCAGCAGAGATGATGCTTTTTTCTCCTGATCTAAGACTTGCCGGTCAAGCAGATATCATTATGTACGAGAAAGAAACTAATACCATTATCATTGGTGATTACAAGAATAATAAAGAGTTGACCACTGAGAATTATTGGCAAAAAGCATTCAAACCGATCGATCATCTTGATGATTGCTCGATTGCGCACTACACACTCCAGTTAAGTGCTTATAGATATTTGATGGAGCGTGAAGGGTACTTTCCAGGGATCACAAATTACAGGCAAGAGATTATCCATTTAAGGCCAGACGGTTTTGAAATTATTGGGCTTGAAAATTATCGGTATGAAATAATTGAGATGATCAAAGTACATAAGGGGTAATATGAATGAGCTTTCATTATTTACAGGAGCAGGTGGTGGTATCCTCGGATCACATCTTATGGGATGGAAAACAATTTGTGCCGTCGAAATCGAAGACTATCCTCGGCGGGTATTGCTTGCCAGACAAAAAGACGGATTGTTGCCACAGTTCCCCATCTGGGATGATGTTACCACTTTTGACGGCAAGCCATGGAAAGGCCGGGTTGACATCATCACGGGTGGATTCCCTTGTCAAGACATCTCCTGTGCAGGGAAAGGCGCAGGGATCACGGGGGAACGGTCAGGGCTATGGAGTGAAATGGCAAGAATCATTGGCGAAGTACGACCTCGATTCGTCCTCGTGGAAAACTCACCAATGCTTGTTCGAAGAGGACTTGCAGTGGTCATCAGTGATCTTGCCGAAATGGGGTATGCTTGCAAATGGGGTATTGTCGGAGCGCACCACGCCGGTGGCCCTCACAAACGGGATAGGGTCTGGATATTGGCTAACGCCATGTGTAGTACAGATCGAACCGACCCCAGGCAGGAGGGAGAAAAGAAAAGCATTCAGGGAGAGTATCGGCAGGAAGGATGTGGCAGGGTGCCTTGCCGAACAAGTTGCAACGCCGAAGTTGTGGCCGACACCATCCAGGAGAGATTACAAGGGTGCCAACAGCAAACCTTATTCGGAGAGGGGCGGCGGGAAGAAGGGGGAACAGCTCCCAAATGCAGTGGTTCATGGTGGGACATTGACCCGACAGACTTTCCCGACACCCACTGTGGAGGATCACAAGGTGGGTCATGCCCACACATGGGAGAAATGGATAAATCAAAAACAGACATCAGGTTTCAGGCTCAGAGACAAAGCTGCCCACATGATGAGCAAGCCAGCGAAGAACGGTCAATTGAATCCGGATTGGGTGGAATGGATGATGGGGTGGCCTTTGTTCTGGACATCCCTTGACCCTATGTGTTATCATGTTTTTAACCAATGGAGGGAAAAGCATGGAATTAAACAGTGGGCACAAAGCAGCACAGAGGAAGTACAAAACAAAGAATTGCGAAATGTGTGGTGGGATAACGACCCTGCAGAGACATCACAAGGATGGGAATGCGATCAACAATGCACCCGAAAACATAATTGTCCTTTGTCAAACATGCCATACGAAGGTGCACATGCTGAACGAAACATGGGGGAGGGGGAGAGTGAAGCAGGCCACATGCAAGATATGCGGGGAAGTCTTCCAGCCGAAGCGAAGCAGAAACAACAAGCTATGCGGGAAGCCATCATGTCTGAAAGAACACGGCCGGTTATCGGCAGAGTCGCGGTGGCTATCCCGGATCGGTGCAGCAGATTGAAAGCCATTGGTAATGGCCAGGCGCCTATGGTTTTAAAATTGGCAGTTGATATTTTATGTAATGAAAAACCATAGGATAATAAACCATGAACAACAACCAAAACAAAGAAGAAAACGAGATAAAAATATCCGGGGAATTGTCAAAAATTATATTTAAGAGTGATACCGGGTTTTTAATCGGGGCATTCACCGGGGAAGAACAGTTTACGGCCACGGGTACACTCATAAATCCCCAGACTGGATTGGATTATACTCTCCACGGTGATTGGAAGGATACGCCAAAGTATGGTCGTCAATTCGTCTTTACCAGGGTTGAGACGGATCTGCCCGTGGACCCCAACGGGATCTTTAAATACATTGTCAGAATTTGTAAATTTGTCGGGTCAAAAGTGGGCCAGCGAATAGTTGACAAATACGGGGCCGAAACTCTGGATATCATGAAATCAGACCCCGGCAGGGTGGCCAAAGATATATCTGGCATAACCGAAGCTCGCGCAGCGGAAATACAGACGACATTGCTTGAGAACCAACACCGGGAACGGGTCATGGTCGAATTGGGGGTAATTCTGGACGTACCCGGCATGATTAAAAAAACACAGGCGTTGCTATATCAGGATTACAAGGACCAGGCAGCCGAGGCAGTCAAGAAAAACCCGTACATTCTGACAAAATATCCCATGGTGGGTTTTATTATGGCGGACCGGGTGGCAATGCAAATGGGTTTCTCCAGGGTGGGCATTCAGCGGAAGGTGGCGGCGGCCATGCACTGCATGGGGGAGAACGCCAGCCGGGGGAACACCTGCATGTCAACACCCGATTTAATCCAGGCCATGACGGATCTTATTCAGGTGGTTGACTTGGAGGCGGGAGTGCAGGCACTTATTGACCAGGACGCGCTTATATTGGATGACGGTATGGTCTCCCTGCGGGGGCATTATGTTGCTGAAATGGGGATTGCCCGGGCGGCTATTGGGATGCTATCGCTATCGCTGCGCGAGGATTGATTAGGGGGGATGGTGTAGGATTTTATAATATATAAACTCGTTTAAGGGATGGTAAAATGATTGAAAATTTCTGTCAAATTTGGATTATGATTTTTGGATGCTCTGCAATTTGGTTTGTAGGACGATTGGAAAAGTGGAAACGGTGGGGTTATATTTTTGGATTACTTAGCCAACCAGCTTGGATCTACACCACTATTAAACACGAACAGTGGGGAATTGTTGCATTATCTGTTTGGTATACGTATTCCTGGGGGCAAGGGGCTTATAATTACTGGGTTAAGGATAATATAAAATAGAATTTTCAAAGTGAAAATATAAAATGGGTAAATTACAGGGCATATCATTTAAAAATGGTGTGCCCTTTTTTTGTTGTTGACATGTTACATACAATAGGGGTATAGTTTACATATGAAGAAAATAAATTTACTCATCACAGATGAGCAGCACGAATGGTTGACGTCGAGATCCAAAAAGACTGAGATAACTTTGTCTGAACAGATCCGGTTTGCAGTGTTCGAATATATGAAGAAAATAAAAAAGGAAAATAATAATGAGTAAGCTTTTAGTCAAAATTGAAAAACGGATTCAGGCAAATAAAGAGGCAGCTTGGTATGAGAATAATTTGCTGCTTCTGAAAATCCGGGATGGGGGCTTTATAAAAAAAAGTATGGGACTTTTGAAAAATATCTGGAGGATCGTTGGGAGTTTGGTGCAAGGCGTGGGCAACAATTAATGAGATCCGCAGAATTTATGCAAATCGCTGTTAAAAATCAGGCTAAAAATGCGAACGAAAAAGACAAAAACGTTCGCATTGAGAATGCTATTTTACCCAAATCAGAATGGCAGGTTCGTCCATTAATCGAAAAATTAAACCACAACGGAGAGAGATTAAAAGTTTGGGCCAACGTGGTTGAAACCGGTGAAAAGATAAATGCAGAACTCGTTCAAACAAAAGTTGATGAATTTCTGGAGTCTGGTGAGGTGGTGCCGGATATTGAATATATAGAAGAGGAAATAATCGTAGGCAAGGCAGAAAAGAAAAACTCAAAGATTGAAAAGCGTAAACAAGAAATTGAGGACACACTAAAATCTGAATTACAAGTCATCCCAAAAGTGTATCTTGAAGATGCCAATGTTTTCTTAGGACATATCAAGGATGAAAGTATAGATCTCTTGATAACAGATCCACCCTATTCCACTGATATTGATGATATTGAGACTTTCGCCCAAGGGTGGTTACAACCTGCATTGAAAAAGCTGAAAAGTACCGGGTATGCCTTTGTATTTATTGGTGCATACCCAAAAGAGATCAAGGCTTATTTAAATATTGAAATGCCAGAACAGATCCTTATCTGGGAGTACAAAAATACACTCGGTAATAATCCAAAGAACAGATATAAATTGAATTATCAAGCGATTCTCTTTTACAGAGGGGCGGATGCCGGTGAACTCAATGTTGATGTGACCAACGAGCAGTGGGCGGTACACAGTGTAAATGCTCCAGACGGCAGGCAGGGTGATAGATACCATATGTGGCAAAAACCCATCAAGCTTGCCGAGAGACTGATACGACACACCACAAAAGAAGGTGATAAAATAATTGATCCTTTTTGTTGTACTGGTACATTTTTACTTGCAGCATCAAAAATGAATAGGCCAGCATGGGGCGGTGACAATTCAAAAGAAAATCTTGATATTGCTATTCAGCGGGGTTGTGAATATGTCTGATAATTTCAAAGCGGCCATGAACAAAACAGATGTAATGTTTAGACATTTGTGCATACCGCTTTTAAAAGATTTACTGCCTCAATTTGATTTTATAAGCATAGAGGGCAACACAGAACCAAAGGCGCAAAGAGTATTAGACATGAATGCCGGGATAGATGCCTTGGCTTATAACGAGTATGGTGTCAGGGGTATTGCGAGTAGGATACAGCGATACAATAAGAATTATGAGACCTTTACAGTTAGGAGTGTACGTAAATCTGAGGCAGACACAGAAGCCTATAAAAGAGCTGTGGCTATAGATAAAGAATATCTTTATCCATTTTACACTCTACAAGCATATGTTGAAAAAAACAGAATAATGAGCATGGCTATTTGTTTTACAAAAACACTATTTCAATTAATTGACGCTGGTATTTATTATGAAAATTCAACTGGGGTATACCAGCAAGGTCATGCCACGTTTATGGTGGTAGAGTGGAGCGACTTTTGCAAATCAAAAATCAGGATATTTAAAGATGGCCAGGGTTGGCTAAATACGTCTGAACTGAGGTGAAAACATGACCAATAACCAAACAATAACGCTAACAGATCAGCAGGTGGCAGCCGTCGAGATGGTGTCAAACAATAACATATCTTTTATCTCTGGCGGGCCAGGGTGCGGCAAGACCACAACGCTTTTGGCCATCGTAAAAAAGTTCAAAGAGAAAAATTTTACAATCAAAATGGCCAGCCCCACGGGTCGCGCGGCGAAGCAGATGACCAGGGCCACCGGGCACCCCGCGTCAACAATTCATGCCATGTTGGTGTGCAATTTTGAGAACGGACAATTCACATTTTCACATAATAAAGACAACCCCCTGGATGCTGATTTGATCATTCTTGATGAGTTATCAATGATCACCACAAGCCTGATGGCCAGCGTATTTGACGCGATAAATATCAATCGCACAAAGCTGTTGATGGTGGGGGACCCGTACCAGCTCCCATCGGTGGGGCCGGGGGCGGTGTTGCGGGATCTGCTTGACTCAGGCCTTTTCCCTCACACCGAATTGACAGACATCCACCGGAGTTCCGGAGAGATTGTAAAAGTCTGCCACGAAATAAAAGCCGGGCGAACGTATACCCCGGCCAGCCGCCTGAACCTGGATGCGGAAACCCCTGTCAATCTGATTCATATTGAGTGCAGCACACCGGAAAAAACGATGGTGGCGGTCAAGAAGATTCTGTGTGAGCGGATGCCCGTCCGGGGATATAATCCGATTGAAGATGTTATGGTATTGTCCCCGGTGAACACCAAAGGGCAGTTGTCGTGCCTGTCGTTAAATCGGATGTTGCGCCAGGAATTAAACCCTGAAAAAAATCGGAACCCTGCGGAAGTATTGGCAGAATTGAAGCAGGAAGCTATTGACGGGGCTTGTATGAAATTCAGGACCGGGGATAAGGTGATCCAGACCAAAAATACCAAGGCCAATGGGGTTAAACTTGAATTATCTTTCAATCTGGATTTGGGGCCCGGGACCAAAGATGAGGTAATGGAGATCAGAAAAGACATTGAGCAGCCCACATATATTGTCAACGGTGATATGGGGTACATCCTGGAAATTGTCGGAAAAGACATGGTGGTTAAGTTCACGGAGCCAGACCGGTACACGACAATCCCTCTGGTCAATAATGAATTGCTTCATGCGTACTGCATCACCTGCCACCGGGCGCAGGGCAGCGAGTCGCCGGTTGTCATTATCCCTGTTCACCGGCAGTTTAATCTCTTTATGAGCAATTCTTGGCTGTACACAGCGCTGTCACGGGGGAAGCAAATTGTTATTACCTGCGGTGCATTTGACACGGTGGAACGGGCCATTCGGAACAGGAGTCCAAATAACAGAAAGACCCGGTTAAAATTGCGGTTAATTCAGGAATCAAGGAGGTTATTAGAAAATGAATTTACAGGAATATGATGAGAGCGAAATGGTTATAGTTATAGACACCAGAGAAAAGGTGCCATTCTTTTATAGCAATATAGATAATCCGAGATTCCCAGGGTTGAAAATCAAATACGACACTTTGAAAAGTGGAGATTACAGTTTAGTAGGTATGAGCTCCCCTGATTGTGAGCATAGCATCGCCGTGGAAAGAAAATCGCTTATCGACCTTTTTTCATCAGTAGGCCGAGGCAGGGAAAGGCTGATTGCAGAATTCAAAAGGATGCAAGAATTTGATTATGCCGCCCTGGTGATAGAGGGTGACTATCGGGAGATGTTGAGAAACCCGCCTGCAGCGTCAAGTATGAATCCGAAATCTGTGTTCCGGTCAATCCTGGCATTTTCTGTCAGATATAACCTGCATATTTTTGCCTGCCCGAACCGGGTATTCGCGGAGCGGTTGACATATTTGTTGCTTAAACGGTTCTGGGATGACCGGGCGGGGCCGGAGCGGGGCAAGTGATAAAATTGCTTGACTTATTATTATAATATATTTAATCTTATCATGTTTTATATTAATGTCAAAAACAGGAGGTGGTAAACATGAACTTAATTCCAGCAAAAGACTTTCCGTTAAGAGCTCCCGAGGGCCTGCCAGCAAAACAAACGCTTTACCAGTGGCACAGCATAAAGAAATATCCAGCGTTGCTTTTAAAGGTGGGTAGCAAGTTGTATTTTGATATGGATGAGTGGGAGGCTATGGCAAGGCGCACACGTGACCGCAATGTCAAAGATGCCAGATTGTTTAATCAAGAAACATGCAACGCTTAGAGCCTGCCTGCTATTAATGGCAATAGGTAGGTATTTATGAGTGATGGTGAAAAAATTATAACGCTGTGTAAACCAGATCTGAATGAGCCAGAAACAAAAAAACAATTAACCGATGGGGCTAAAAGTCTTCAGGACGAAAAAAGCTGCAAGTTCGTTATTGAGGATCTTCTATCCCCAACGTATTATTCAAAATTTGGGTTGCTTGAAAAGCAAGTCGTGGGTGCGTTGGGAGACAATGAAGATGGCGACGCACGCCTTTTCATTTATATGTTTCAAAATAGATATCTTTTTGATCATATGGAGGGCCGTTGGTATTATTGGAATGATCATTACTGGCGGGATGATATTTTGCAACACAGATACCGATTATTTGAAGATTTGATAGAAATTTATAACGAGCAATTAGACAGGGAAACAAGAAAAGAGACTAT
>Ga0222682_1000102_pt1 | contig 19227 bp, 27 predicted proteins | sample AntAcemetage1008_FD_179812 | JGI IMG/M metagenome (GOLD analysis project Ga0222682, IMG submission 179812) | Saline water microbial communities from Ace Lake, Antarctica - #1008 | ecosystem: Environmental > Aquatic > Non-marine Saline and Alkaline > Saline | place: Antarctica: Ace Lake...
TCCAAGAGGAATGATTAAGAAAATAAAGATTATTAGGGGTGGATTAAAGAATGGGTAAAAAATCAAATAAGTTTATATTGGATGCTTGTTGTGGTGGAAAGTATATGTGGTTTAATAAAAATCATCCAAATACTATTTATATGGATATTAGAAAAGAAAATAAAGGGTATATTAAAAGAGAACCAAATTTTTGTATAAATCCAAATATTATTGGTGATTTTACAAATTTACCAAAAAGTATCAAAAATCATAAATTCAAATTAATTATATGGGATATTCCACATCTTAGATCAAGAAAAATAAGTGGGGATTTTCTTAAAAAGTTTGGAAATTTAAATCCTGAAACTTGGCAATCAGATGTAGCAAAAGGGTTTAAAGAGTTATGGGGTGTATTGGATGATTTTGGAGTTTTATTATTTAAATTTAGTGATTATCATATAAAATTTAAAGAAGTGTTAAAATATATTCCACAAGAACCGATTGTTTTTAATCGAACTAGTGGAAGTGGTAAAACTAATACTAAATGGTTTTGTTTTATGAAAATACCCATAATAAAATGAAAACATTATTTGAATGGGGAGGAATATGATGGGAAAGCTTAAGCGATGAAGAACAATTAAGCATCCTAATGGCAATAACAAAAAAAGAAATGAGGAAGTAAAAATCATGGGAAAAATAAAAAGACTAATTAAAATTGAAGGAATAGTTATAGTTATCATATCTATATTTATTATTTTTAAAGCAATTACAGACAAGATATTATCACCTAGATTATCATTAATGATACCATTGTGCATAATTGGTTTGATTATTTTAGGATTAGGTATATGGTTTGAAAAATTATAAGAATATAAGATGGCAATAAAACCAAGTGTTGCAAGTATTAGAGCAATATTTAGGGAATTGAGAAAGAGAATAAAAAATAGTGGTGGATTTAAATACCCTGAATTGTGGGAAAGATAATTATGGATATATATAATAAGGTTTTGTTTGGAGATGAAAAAGAATAATGGTAAAAAAGGTTAATAAGGTTAGGTTTTGTATTGAGTGTGGCAATCAATTACCAATAGGTTATAAGGGCTTGTTTTGTGATACTTGTTTGAGAAGCGTTTATGAGAATTATTTTGGTTCAAGTTTTAAGGAGGGGTTATGATGAATTTGTTTAAAATATTGTTTTATGGTTTAATGATTATTGTATTATTTATTACTATTATAGGATTTGTTAGTGCGTATGATCAAGAATTTAGTATTAGTATTAATGAGTCACAACTACCTTTTAGTAACTCTTTCAGTTTTAATTTATCGCTCTTGATTAATGAGACCGCTTACTTTAACCAAGGATTAGAGTCTGGCGACGATTTTAATATCAGTTTTGTTAACAACACCTTTTTTGATCTTAATCCTAAAAGTATATTGATTAATTACTCGGTTAGTAACCACTCCATTTTTAGTGATGAACACTTGAATGAGTCTTTCATTATCACTAACTCTTTTAATAATAACTCTTATGAATACCTTGTTTCTTTAAACATTATTAATGATGTTATTGTTGGTTCTACCATTAATAATTGGAGTATCGAACTGATTAATTCGTCTTATACTATTAATGTTTCTAAATCTTTATTGCCTGTGAGTGGGGACTTGTATTATGCTTTGAATGGCTTGAATGATTCAGTGATTAATCTTTCTTGTTCTGGTGTCTTATCTTGCCCAGACAATATTAGCACTAATAATGTGGGTTTCGCTGATTTCTTTGTTCATTACTTGTTACCTATTAACTTATCTATTGGAGTCTTTGATGAGGTGGTCATTTTTAGTTTTATTAATAATAGTAATAATAATACTAATAATACTTATACTAATTTTAGTAGCTCAGTTCACTTCGTTATCGCTCCGATTATTCAGGTGTGGGAGGATTTCGTTATTGATTCTGAGGATATTGCTTATTTTGATAATGATACTTGGATTAGGGCTTCATCTTTTAATGCTTTATTGTCACATTTCATTAGTGAGATGAAGAGGCAGGAGAATCTTTGCGAGGAGGATAGGGAGGAATCTTACACTAGGGGTTATGGTGATGGCGAGTTGGAGTGCGAGGTTGAGTATGTCGTTACTGGGTCTATTGATGACACGACTTATTCTGAGCTAGTGACTTGTCGTGGTGACAGGGATTCTTATAGGAATGATTATAATGACTTGTTATTGCTTGATTACTCTGCTAAATTGTTGGTTTGTAACTCGTCTCTTCTCGGGTTACGGGAGGATTATAATAATAATCTTTCATTGATTAAGGGTTCTGCTCTCGCTCAGTATACTAGGTGTGTTAAGGAGAAATTATCATTGAGGTGGGGATTGTTTGGTAATGTTATACTAGTATTATTTATTGGTTTAGTAATATTCTTTTTGTTAAGGGCTTGGTGGAAGCGTAAACATGAAGATAATGGGTTGAACGGTTTTGGAGGCGAAATATAAAATGAGAAAATATGATAATTACCATAATAAAAAAGGTTTAATGATTAATTCTAATCTGCCTTTAACTTGGTTGAAATTAATAAAAAAGTTTCCTTCATTAAATAAGAAAATATCTTTAATTATTAATTTACCAAAAAATGCTAAGTTATTAGATGTTGGTTGTGGCATGGGAACTTTTTTAAAATATGTTCACCATATTAGACCAGATATAGAATTGTATGGTGTTGATGTATCTAATGGTTTAAGAGATAGGTTACCTGATTTTATTAATTTTGAGTATTGTAGTGGTGATAAATTATTGTTTGATAATAACTATTTTGATTTGGTTATTTCTCAACATGTTTTAGAGCATGTTAATAACCCAGATGAATTTATTAGAGAGTTTAAAAGGGTTACAAAAAAGTATATTATAATTGTAACACCTAATACTAAGACCTTGTTCTTGTGGGATTCTAAGAATTTTTATTCTGATTTCACTCATCAATCTTTTAAGAATCTCGCATTAATGTTTAATCTTAAAATAGTTTATCTTAGGTTTGAAAGATTTATTAATATTCCTTGGTTATTGTTATTATTTTCTTTTCCTTATTTTTTTATTAAAGGTAAGTTTTCGGATTGGTTGCCTAATTTTTTATGTAAAATGGGGGTTTGTATGATTTGTGAAAAAGTTGGAGATGAAAAAGAATGATTATTAATATTAGGAAATGTAAGAACTTGGAAGAAGTGCAAAAGATTGTTAATAACTTATTAGATAAGATTAATGATTATAGAACTGAGCTTAAAGAGTTAAGAGAAGATTTTGATTATCGTAGAAGCAAAAGAATTAGTGGTTTCAAAGGGAGGATATAAAAAAAATGGTTAATAATAATTATAGAACAGAGCTTAGACTATTCGTTCATAACAAGGGTGTTAGATTAATGTCTTGCGTTATTAATAATGGTAAGATACTGCAAGTTAGAAAAAAATCTTTTTTCGACACACTTTTTGGTAAGAAGAGTGAGCCAGAACAATTCTTGAACAATCTAACTATTGAAGAAATGAACGATTTTGTGGAATTACCACTTTTTAACTCGGAGAATGGTAATTTTGAGCATAGAAATGTTAAACTCGTTTTTCGTAACTGGCAAAACGGCGAAGTTTTCAACCCTAAAGAATTAGCAGGAGTGAGGAATGGAGAGATAGCACAAAAGATTAGATCACAAGAAGACACTATTAATAACTTGCAATTATTTATTATTAAGTTAAGGGAAGATGTTAAGAGTATTGTTGACCCTGCTACCGCTGTCGAGTTCGTTTCAAGGATTAAACCCAAGCTTGACTCCTTGAATCCTTACATGAATGCTACAACAAAAACAAAAAATTAGTGATGGGTGATTAATAATGATAATAAATGAGATACCAAGTGTTATAAGAAAAGAAATGCAGTCTTATCTTAGCATGTATCAACAAGGATTATTAACGAGACAACAATTAGAAGAGAGTGCTAAAGAGTTTGAACAAAAAGGGGTAATGGTAAAAGCTTACAAGAGCTTGTTTAATTATTACAAACCAGAAAAAAAAGAGGAGGTGAAATAAGAATGACTGATTTAAGAGATGTTGAAAAAAATAGTTTCATAGACTTTGACGATTGGACACAAGCAGAAGATAAAAGAATAAATAACATAATACACAACGCATTAAAAAAATTAGACATAAAAAATTGGGAGTTCACACTAAGAGACGGTTCAACAATAACTTACAGAGAAATGCTCAAGATTATAGGTCAAAAAACCATTTTTGGATGCGTTGACAAGAACACAACAGAATTATTAATTAACTTATTTGAAACACTACCTCAAGAATCCGAAATAGCTGTTTCAAAAGTTATGGATTGTATAATAAGTTTAGAAAAAGAAGCAGAAAAGAAACACCAAATTCTTAAAGCTAAACAAAAAAAGATAGAAGTTTTAATAAGAGAATTAAACAATGTTACTAAAGAAAGAGATAAGCTTAGAATGTTAAAATTAGAAATAGAAACAAACAAGGAACTAGAAATATTAAGGTATGACCGAGAAAAAAACACAGAATTAGTTGAAGGATTCCAAAAAGTCATGACTGACGCCCTTGGAACAAAAGTTAAGTGGAGTAAAAAAAACTTTGTTAAAGGAGCTAAAACCCTTAGGGAATTATCAAAAAAAGAAGAAGATGATGAAGAAGAAGTGGAGTATGAGAAACCAAAATATACACCAGAAGAAAAAGATGAAGCATTAACTAAAATGGCTAAAAAACATTAAAAATGGAACAAGCATATAGTTTTCCTAATGTCTGGATGACACTTTTCGGTGAAGATATAGAAATGATTAAGTATTGGTCTAAAAAAAGACGAATACCAATCGGCACACTAAAACCATATAAGAATTATCCTTTAGTTAATAAAAAAAGAGTAATACCAATGTGTGATATAGTAACAATACCTTTTGATGATGTCTTAACAAGTTTTAATAAAAGAAACCTATTAAACATATTATTCTTAGGAGCTTCTGGCGATGGAAAATGTAATCATGGTTCTGTTAAAATATTAATGAATAATGGTGAACACAAAAAAATAAAAGATATTCCAAATAAAGGATTACTTGTTAGTGTTAATCAATCAACATTAAAAAATGAGATAAAAAAGTATATTAAAATAAAAAATAAATATAAACAACCTTGTTACAAAATAATAACACAATTTGGTTCAGAAATAATATGTTCTGAGAACCACCCTTTTTTAACTAATAAAAGTGAATGGACAAAAATAAAAGATTTAAAAGAAAAACAATTCATAGGTTTAACAAGGAATATTCCATTCTTTGGGAATAATAATATGAGTGATGATGAAATAAAAGTTTTAGCATATATGATATCTGATGGTTCTTCACATAATAGTGAATACACTAAGAATGATGAAAAATTAATAAATGAATTAGGTGAAGCAGTTAAAAGTTTTAGGTGTAAATTAATAAGCAAGAAAAGTGCTAAGTATTCTTATTCTATTAATATGAATTATAAAAGAGGTAGGTATGAGAAAAGCCCTATAAGAATCTTACTAGAAAAACATGGCTTATTTGGTAAGAAGAGTGTTGAAAAAGTAATACCTAAACAGATAATTTCTTTAACAAAACCTAAACTAAAACTTTTTCTTAATAGGCTTTTCTCAGGAGATGGGACAATATGGCGTTCAAAGAATAGAAAAAAATTTAGGTATACAGTTCAATATTGTTCAGGTAATAAAGAAATGTGCATGCAAATAAAACATTTATTATTACGATTTGGAATACTATCAAATACTTATGCTAAACATAATAAAACTTATGATAAAGATTATTATTATGTTGAAATTCAGAATTCATATTTTATTAGAAAATTTATTGAAAGAATAGGTTTTTTTGGAGAAAAACATGAAAGGGAAATAAAGTGGAGTAAGGATTTATATAATATTAATAGTAATACTAATTTTGATTTAGTTCCAATAAAAAAAGGTAAGTATTGGGTTAGTAGAACAGGATCAAAGAAGTATGATAAAACATTATCAGAAAGCGATATTTTTTGGGATAGGGTGAAATCAGTTGGGTATGTTGGTATGGAAGAAACTTATGATTTACAAGTAGAAGATAATGAGAATTATCTTGGTAATGACTTTATTGCTCATAATTCTTTGATTCTTAAGATTATTTGGTTCGTGTTATGGGAAGCGGGTTATTATGTTATTTATATTGATCCTAAAAGTAATGAGTCAGGAAGGTCTAAAAGAGCATGGGATAGCCCAAAAATTCCCCCACACTTATACCCTGAACCTATAAGTTTAACACATTTTTATCCTGCTTGGGCAAAGGAAAGGATTGAGCACATAAAACACAATTTTCACTTGTATAGTGTTGAACTTGAAGAGTTTGACACAAGGTCTTACTGGCAAGGATTAGGAATGACGAGTTCAGCAGGACTAAAGTGTGATCAGATATGTAAGAAACTTAAAATGGAAGGAAAAAAGATAAGTATTGATCTTATTAGAAAAAAGTTTAAAGAATTGCTTGATAATGACCAAATCTTTCTTCAATCATACAAGGGAGCTATGGGTGTCTTGGATGATATTGAGAATTATGATCTTGTTAATAATAAGCGTTATGAAATCTTTGACCCTTTAAAGTATTGGAAGAAAGGGGAGAGTGTTTGCGTTTCTTATGCTGGTAAGTTTAATGAACACTTTATGACTTTTGATATTGGTATGAGGGTTAGGCAAGTGGTTAGATACTTTTCTACTGGAAGATTAAGGAGACCTGTAATGTTCATTTTTGATGATGCTTCTTATTATGCTAAGAATCTTCAACTTGTTAAGTTTAATTTTGCTTCTCAGGAAATTATTGATATTGGTAATAATTATAGGGCTATGGGTTTGAATAATACTTTAGCTGTTCAATCACTTGGTATTATTGATGAGAATGTGGCTTTTACTTATAAGTTTAAGATTATTTCTCCTTTGTTTGCTAATCCTGAATCTTTGAAAAAGATTAATATTCCTAAGAAAGCTATTGCTTATCTTGAAGCCTCAGATGTATTATATAAGGATACGAGGCGTCACTTGTTGCAGTGGTTACTTATTGATAAGGATAATAATGTTATTCCTTTTTTTCCTTTCACTCCTAATACTAATCACTTCGTGGAGGTTTATAATACTATTTTTGATGATAAAGGTGATTACTAAACATGGGACTTAAAAATGATAGTAGAAAGATTAATGGTGGCGGTAAATTCTGGGTTAGTCTTGATGTTAGAAAGGTGATGATTCAGATTAATTTATGGATGCAAAGTGTTCAAGATACTAAAAAGAAAAATAAATATTTTAGTTTTAATAAAATTGCTAAGGGTGTTGGTTTAAGTTATGGAACTGTTCGTAATGCTATTCTTGTTGATTCATTAACTCGTAAAAATAAGGATAGATTGTTTTATTTAAATACTTATTCTTATAAATGGGAAAGGATGGGTTTTTATCAAAATCTTAATAAGGCTAGGCTTAATAATTTTGTTGAGAATGAGGGGGGCGTGTGAATGGCTTGGTCGTTTTTGGTTTGCTACCCCGTAGGGTAGAGTAATTTGGTGTTATTATTGTTTAAACATTACTATATATAAATGATATAATAGTATAGTTTAAAGGTAATAAGTATATGAAAATCATATAAAAGTATAATAGTATAGTATTTAAGTATAATAATATACTAAAAAGAACAATAGAATGGTTAGGTATAAAGAGTGTGAAGTGTGGGGTTGTCATAATAGGCGAGAACTACTTTACATGGGTAAATGGGTGTGTTGGGAATGCTTTAACAAACATTGTGATGGCATAATAAACCTCAAAACAAAACTAAAGATCAAGGAGTGGTTTAATTGAAGAAGAAGATTGGTGAATACTTTTTTAAAACCTGTATTAGTAATGGTGAGGAATACTTGCAGGTTTGGAAGCGTGATAAGGTTAAAGATTACTATGTTGGAAGTGTTGGTAATGCTACTAAAGCTTATAAGATTTTAGTCAAGTTAAGAGATTTGAAAGAACAAACTAAAAAAAACTTTAGTAATCAGACTAAAAATGTTTAAGAGAAAATGTTTTTATCAGACTAAAAAAGGTTTTAATCAAGAATAACCCGTGTTTCAAAGGGGAAAGAGAGAAAAAAAGAACACATAATTATTATTATGTGAACTATTTTAACTGAAATAAGAAAATCGGTTTTAGTCAGAAAATAAAAGGGGTAATTAAAACCTTTAGTTTATTTATAAATAAGGGTTGTGTTAAAAAGGGCGTTTTTAATTCAAAAAATATGGAGGAAAAAAGAATGGAAGAAGAAATGAAAAAGATAGAAGAGAGCATAAAAGTAAATACTATTTTAATAATACTATTGGCTTTAATTGTGTTAGGAATTGTGTTAGGGTTAGGGATTGTGATTTATTTATAAAAAAAGAATTATAAGAAAAAGGTTTTGTTTGGAGATTAATATTTGACTCTTTTATTTTATAGTGAATTTGGTTAAAATCATCTGCTTATAAATGCAGAATGTAGTGTTTTATTCATATCTTGAAATACTCTTACTATTTTATATGCCATTTTATTTTACCTCCAATTAATTATTTTATCTTTTAAAATTTTGGTGATGTTCTTAATACTCTTCCTTTTTTCATATATTTCATAGCTTGTTTTCTAGTGGTTTGACCAGCTCTTAGTGTATTTCCTTCATATACAAAGTATCTATTATCTGTATATTTTTTCCAGTTGTTTTTATTGAATGTTACCATTTTTATATTACCTCATTATTTTATCTTAATATTTTTTCCCCTGTTTTTCTTCTTTTTACCCTTCTTTTTTTTTCTTGTTACTGCTAAGATGATTATGAATAATACTGCTACAAGACCTATTAATAACTTGTTTAATAACCGTGTTCTAGCAACCTTTTCTTGATAAGCAGTTACATCACTTAATAATTGGTCTCTCTCTTCTAGCGTGCTTGTTAATTGTGTTGCTAACTCTTTTAATTCTTCATTCTTTATTTTTAGGTTACTTATTATTTCTATCATATCCTCATTATTAGTTGCTAATAAGTTAAGACTATTTCTTAACTCAGATATAGTATAATTCATAACCGTTAATAATTTTCCCATATCCTTATTAGTTAATTCTAGGGCAGTAGAGTAATCTTTTAATTCTTGTATTGTAACACCCATACCTTGCATTATTTGTGCTAATTCCTCGTTAGTATCACTTAATTCTCCTATTATTATTGCGTCATCTTCTATTTCTAATCTTAGATTACCTAATATTACTCCTTGGTTAGTGAATGATTCTTCCATTAAACTTATTAGTCTTGCTTGTTCCTCATTTTCTACTACTAATAATGATATGAAGTAAGCTTTATCTTCAAGATTAGTTGTTAAATGATTAATTAGTTCTGCTTGTTCATCAAGTGTTAAGTCTAACTCTATTATCTGGGTTGCTTGCTCACTAACTAATAGAGTTGAGTTTAGTATGATCTCTGCTTGAACATCAATATAAGATTGTAGTTCGCCTATTTGTTCTTCTTGTTCAATAACTTTTTCACTTAAAATATTGAGTAATTCTTCTCTTTCACTAACTTCTAGGTTTAATTGTTCTACTAATAAGTCCATCTCGGTTAGTGTTAACTCATAATTATCTATGATCACGCTTAATTCTTGAACAGTAGCGTTTAAGGAGTTAATATAAGCTATTTTTGAAGCTATATCTCCTAGTAACTCGTTAACTCTGTTAATATAATCCTCTTCTAATAATGAGTATTCTATATTATAATAATCGTAAAGTTCTTGCTTAATAATTAGGAGAGCAGTGGCTTGAGATGTATCAGTGTGACATATACCATATTCAGTGTTACATATCATAGTAGAACCATATATGGTGCATTCACTTGTGTCCTCGCATCCAGTATCAATCTCAGTATAAATAAGTATATCATCTCTTGATGGTTCGTATACTTGAATATCCTTAACACACATATCAAGGTCTTTATTGTATAAGTAACCATTTTCGCATTCAACATACTTTGTTGGTTCAACAACGCATTCTATTATGCTTTTAATATTATTAAATCTTGGAGTGCTAGTCTCAGGGCATACAGCGTTAAGAATTGCTGGTTTATCACAAGTTAGTGTTACATAATTAAAGGTTTCATCATTATTACATAAGTTGAACTCTTCAATGTCTTCCCTGCACTTATCCATTGTCACTTTACTATAACCTGTTGGGCATTTGCCTTCCTCGTTGGTTTCGCTCCATTCTCCATATATTGAGCATTGTCCCTTGCCTGTTTCACCTGTTATCTCACCATTTGATAAACAGTATTCTATTAAGTAATTATTATCATTCTTACAAGTTACCCCTTGATCACACCTAGGCTTACAAATACTGCTTGGACATATCTTGTCTGATGGGCATTGTGGACAAGTAAGCCAAACATCACCCTCGCCCTCACAATTACTCTGAGTTGGGTAATATATTGTGTAACCCTCATCACAACTTAATTGATCAGTCATAGAACAAACACAAGTATCCTGCTCTAAACTATAATAACAATTATTACTACCACAATCAACATTTATGGGTGGATTATAAATGCAAACACCTAGTGCAATGTCGTATCTTCCTTTTTCACAAACCTCTTTACTTTCAGGTTGAACAATGCACACACCGCTTAATGCGTCAAACACTCCTTCACTACATAAGTAAGTGAAGCCGAGTGTTGAGCTACAAACCCCTGTTCCAACATTTAAGGCGAGGTTATCATCACTAGTGCATATTGTTGGTAGATCATAATTATTCTCTATTATGTAAAATATGGTTAGTGTCTCATCACTACTAATAGTTACTGAAACCTCGTTTATGAGGTCTTGAGGAATATTAGTGCTAGTAAAACTTGTCTTAGTGCTATCTTGTGTTATAATTGATGGGTGTGCTCTGCAAAAACTTTTTATTGGGTATCTTAGATTATCTTTATTAATGGTTTGTCCACCACTAAATGTTTCTGCTACGAGCATATCGTTTTGGTCGTAAGAACAAGTGTTTAATACTTTTTCCATACCACCTTTATAATTTGGGTAAGGTAAACCGCAACAAAGGTATTTATGATAAACTCTGCCTGTTGGCTCTGTTCCATAAGCTGAACACCACATCCAATTTTTCCCTAGTTCTCTTTCACATCTATCATTAGCTTTTCCAATAACCCCACCTGACCAATAACCACCACTACCACAATAAACAGTAGTTTGACTGCCAATAATCATTTTTTTAACTATATCACAACCATCCTCATCTAATTTATCAAAAGAGTAACCATCATTTAAGTAATCTGTTGTGTCAATACATCGTTCCTCGTAGTATTCATCTCCAGAACCAGAAGATATAAGTGATAATGCCCCACCACTACTAGTATCATAATAAGTGCTTAACATCTTAGTCTTACCAATACCAAGGTTAAGATTAGAAAAAATTATTACACTAGCAATAATTATTAAAAGAATAACTATTAATATTGGTGAACCCTTACTCCTCTTCTTCTTCATAATAATAACCTCGTTATAACATAATACAAAAACATACTTGTTAACACTCCTATAATTATTATACTCCAATTAAGAGCCTGCTCATTCTTCTTAGGTATAGCTTTTTTAAACATTTTTAACATTCACAATCCAATATACTATCATTGAAGGAAAAAAGATGTAAATAAATATGAACCAAGTCTTCTCACCTTCAATACTAGTCCTCCACAGGCTAGTAACCCATGAATAATAAATAATAATCATAATAAATAATACGAACAAGTAAACAAAGTAACCAAATAAGCCCATTAAAGCCGTGTTAATAAGGATTAATAATAATAAAGGAATACTTGTTAAAACATAATAAGTGGTTTTGGAAGTGTTCCTAGCAACCCAGTATAAGCCTGCACCTATTAAAACATAAATTATTACACTAACCATTAACATTAACAATTCCATTATCTTTTTTCACCAATTAATTATTTTTTTATTTCCATGAGTGAATTTTTCTTGCTAGGAAGCCCCATAAGTATAGTGTGAACACAAGCATTACTAATGCTATAATCCATGCTACTGCACCCTCAATATTAGTTATTACTAAATTGAAAACCCAAGCCACGACACCTACTATGATGCTTATTAGTAAAGCTTTGAAGGTTACTAATAAACTGTTCCACTCAAAAAGTTTAATCTTATTATTCATTATACATCACCTTATCATTTTTTGATCATTGTTTTACTAACAAGATAACCAGATAGTAAAACTAAAGATAATCCTAAAACTAATTGCCAAGTAAAACTCAAGCTTTTAGGTAAAATAATGCTAAAACTATTAAGCATTAACAAACCACCTGCAACACCAATAGTTACAAAAATGGCTCTTTTACTATTCTTCCATAAATTCTTAATATTTTTCTTGATTACTTTTTTCTTAACCATTTTTATTAGTCTACCCAAAATATTTCGTAAATTATAACAATAATTGCGATAAGGTTAGCGACTAATAATACTCCTGCAAAAGTTCCTTGAATATTAATACCAAGGAAGGGTAGAGTTATTAATCCACCAATAGCCACTATTATACCCACTAGTGCTGTTATCATTTTAGTCACAGCATAATCAGTCACTCTCTTAGCTTTGCCTTGTAATAACTTGAAAATCTTTGATTCAGCAATTAATCCAACACCCAATATTAAGCTACTATAAGCGAAAGTTCCAAAAATGTTAACCCCAAAACTGATAAAGATCATTTGAGAAACGAAACCGAGCAAAGAAATAAGAGCTAAAGCAAGTATTATCCCATTAGTCTTAAACTTCTTTTTAAGTATTTCAATAGCAACACTTCTTCTTCTTTTCTTATAAGGAACACGCTTCTTTCTCATTTTTTACCTTTCATGAATAATCCAAAGAATGCACCAGCCAAAACAATAAGTATAACTGCTACAAATATTCTTAATGGGTCATCAAAAACCCATTTAAGAAAACTACTGAAAAACATTAAGCTAATACCTGCTAAGAAAAGGTAAAGATTAATCACGCTTGTTATAGGAATCTTAGGTATAGGAGTGAAAAATATTATGATACTAATAATAACTAATATTATACCTATAATAAAAGCAATATCCCAAAAAGTTATTCCAAGCAGTGATATTAAGCTCATCTCTTAACCCTCCCTTTCTTTTTTTCTCCTTTTTTCTGGTAAACAATCATCATAAACATGAAAACGATTAATCCACCAAGACCAATAATTAGATACCAAAACCAAGTCGGCAAAGTAGTAACCTCAGGGTCTTTAGTTGTAAGAGTAACGCATTCACCAGTTTTATAATCAAGTTTTTCAGTTAAAGGATCGCAAGAATCAAAACTGATACAATCACTAGTAACCTTCAACTTATCATTAACACAAGCGTAACGACAATAATTACTACTACCATCAACAGGAGCATAACCATCAATCACGCCACCATACTCACTGCAAGGAGTGTCTTCAATCTTAATCACCTTAGCATCACCAGAACAACCAGGAGTGCTAGGAACACACTCAATTATTGAATCAAACTTTTGATTCTGAATATCAGCGTATAATACTCCATCCTCAGCCTCTAAAATACTAAAATAATAATTAGGCTTATTAACATAAATAATATTACCACCATTAATACTAGGAATACTAACAATCAAACTAGACTTAATAGGAGCAAGACCAACAACGGAGTTAAGAGCAACACCAGGTTGAACAATAAAAGCTGAATCCTCTAATAAATGAATCTTAGTCTTAACAGCAGTGTTATAAGAAGCAAGAGTGCAACTAGTAGTTAAAGGAGGTTTAAATCCGCCAAGGCTTTCAACTCTTAAACCATAAGATGGGTAACGAGCTTTTAATCTGGACTTACCAAGACCTAAAAAACTTGTTGGATTAACAAATAATTGTTTGCCTTGTTCAATACTAAACTCTTGTTGAACCTCGCTAAGTTGGGTTTTAAGTTTTTCACAATCATCACCAACATTTTTAGGAAGAGTGTTTAAAGGACAATCATAAACTGAGTAACTAAAAGCAATATCATCTTTAATAACTTCAAACTCGCAATACTGGTTTTCAGGAATCCAATAACCAGCAGTGTTACCACTAGTGGTGCATTCAAAGAATTCACCAGCATTATCTATTTCTCCAATACTAATAAGGGTCATACTATCTGGTCTCGCAACGCATTCAGCAGTCCAATACTGGGGGATATAAACTGTTTCGTTTGTGAATGCTATTTCTTTATTGAATCCTATTAGTAAACCCATAAAAAATATGAGTGAGATTACTAAAATAATTGTTAATGTCTTGCTTTTCTTTGTCATTATTAATCACCTTATTTCTTTTTAAGTATAATACTTCCTAACACGATAAGAACAATGACTACTCCTGCTATTAATAGCATGAACCATGTTTCTTCATATAATTCTTTTTCTTTTAATATTGCGTCTGGGTTTCCAGGATAAGTATCTTGTTCTATAATACCCCCACAATCAAGAGTTTCACTGCTTGTTCCAACAGGGCATTCTTCACCTATTATTTCATCACTATAATCCATTACTCCATCAACGCACCAGTAACAAGTAATTAAAGTATCAAACCCTGGTTCTTCAGGGTCAGGTTCTATGTCTGGAATATTAGGATCAGGTTCAGGTTCTGGCATGTCAGGTTTTTCTATAACATCAATAACAATATCTTCCCTATCATAAATAACCTGATTATTCACACCAATCTCACCAATACAACCTTTAACAGCGTAAACAGGAACTCTAAAAGTTCCAAGCTTATAAGAAACATCAGTTAACTTAAAATTAATAGTATCACCCATGTCAGCATTAAACTTAACACCAACAGTTGAGTCATCACCACAAGCACCAGCATCACTATCAAGATTAATAATAGATAAAGACATAGTTTTACCATAAAAGTCAACACCTGTCTCAATAACAGCGTTATGCACGCTACCACCACTAATCTTAGCTGTTCCAGTTATCACAAATTCTTCACCAACAACTACTTGTTTAGGAGAAACCACCACAGATTTAAGAGCAATACTAGGATCACTAACCTCATCATCACATGATAAACAATTATAGCCAACATACCTATTATTTATTCTTTCAGTATACCAAGAACGATCATAACAATTAGTTATACCATCACTAACACCTTTACCACACTCAATATTAAGATTAATATTATCAGCGGAGTAATCTTTAACATAATCATCATCAAATAATCTGTAACAAGTTCCAGAATTACCAGAAGAACCAGTGCAAGCATACATAACTATTCTTTCCCCAACACCGCATCCTGCACCATAATGAAGAATTATATCACCATTAAGTCTAACACCTTCTTCATAATTTGCTCTATACTTAGATTTAATATCACAATCTTTTAATGGATCAACAAAGCTTAAAGAACTCATATAAGAATTATCAATCACGCCACCATCTATTACCTTTACTAATCCCTCATCAATAAATCCTGAAACGCTTAAAGCACTAGTTTTAGAATCATAAAAACTTGTTCCACGACTATTAAAACCTGCTATAACACCTATAACTATTATTATTAATGCTATTGTAATTGGTAATACTAATTTGTTCTTTTTTGCCATTTTATTTTATCCTCCTTCATCATCATTATTGTATAATAGGTTAACATAATTTGTTAATGAATTATTAGTTACTGAACCATTATCACTAATATTATTATTAGTAACATTATCACCTATACTTTCTATACTACTATTTGTTTCACCAATACGAGTTATTAAAACATCACCTGTTGGGTCAAGATAATAAAAAAGAGGAGCGAGAATGCCAAAAACTAAAACCATAGTTAAAGCTATTCTTAAAATAATCATTGTTGCCTGACCCTTCTCAAGATCAACAGCGTTAACAAAAGGTGATACCCACTGATAAAACCAAACAAGCAAAGCAATACTTAAACCCGCAATAATGAGTAAGCTACCAATATAATTAAGACTAATATACTCTTTAAGATTTAAGAGTAGTAACCAGATGCTTCTAAGGGTTGAACTAACTCCTGCCCAGAATGCTTGCCCAATAGCTTGAAGAATAGGTATGATTCCTCCACCATTACTAACAGCTTTATCAAGGTAACTTGTGAACTCCCTTATAGCTATTATGAAAGTGAAAACTACAAGAATTAAGAATCTAAGAAACCAGTTACGAAAAGAGTCTTTACCACTAACTAATAATTTATCAAACCAGTTACTTTCTTTCTTTTGAACATCTAACATTATTATTCCTCATTATTACTTGTTTCTTTGTTTTATGTGTAGGTAAGCATTAATTATACCTCCAAGAACAAAAGCGAGAGTTATTCCTGCTATCTCGCTTATGCCTGTGAGGAGAGGGTAGTCAAAATATCCTAATTCTTTACGAAGATATAAGAGACCTATTAAAACAATAAATATTGCACCTGTTAACATTAATTGTCTTAAAACAAGCTTAGTAATTAATTTCTTCTTTTTCTTCTTCTTCATCTATTTCGCCTTCTGAATCTCTGTTCTTATTAATGAATAAATTATTAATGCAAGAGATAAACCGAAACCGTAATTCATACCAGCATTGAGTGCTACTTGCCATCTCGTTGTTGGTTCAAGGAAATAGAATAATAGTAATGCTAAACCAAAAAATATTAATCCTACAATCGCTACTCTTAAAGGGGTTTTTAACAAACCATTTCTCCTATTTTTCTTTTTCATAACTTATCACTCCTTGTTTATTGTCGGTGAGCAACAATTTTTTTGTTAAAATATTTATTACTCATAATGGTTTATGTATTTCATCCTTTATATGTTTTGTGGCTATTTTTGACCCCTTTAACCCCTAAAGGGGTCAAAATGGGTCACTTAAGGGTCTAAAGGGGTCAAAAACAACCACTTAACTTATAAAGGGCAAAAGATAATGTAACTACTAACTTATATTTTTTTATGAAAAAACACCACAAAAAAAGGGCAATTACACCCCAAGCACAGCGACTATAAAACAACCAAAAACAAGTTTTTTTTTATGGGCTTAGTTGGGCAGAACTCTGTTAGGTCAAAAAACACGAAAAATCCTACACAACCCTTGAAAGGGCTGGGAAATGGTCACTCGTGAGTTCCCGACAACTTTTACACAAACCATAGAACCACCAAAAAAAGCTTAAAATGATAACAAAAAAATGACCTCATAAAAAAATAAGCTAATATTTTAATGATAAAAGGGTGAAATGACTAAACACCAACAAGAACAAACTTTTAATCATTAACAGTGTAATTATTAGCAAAAGTGAAAGAATGTAGTATTACATTGGAGGTGTAATGCCTAATGGGAAGAAAAAATAAGACAAATTATGGAAAACAACAAAAAACAACCAATACATTACTAATAGTAATGGTATTATTACTAATTGGAATAGGTGTTGGTGCACTCGCAATATTTGGCGGAGACAAACCAGGATTAAGCCTTGATGGAACAGGTGGAGATGGTGATGAACTAATAATTGACTTCAAAGACTCAACAACTAGTTTAACAACCTACCTAAACTCCTACACAGGAACATGGGGAAATGCAGGAAGTAAAACAGAAGTATACCCAGTATATACAGTAACAGAAGGAACTGATGTAAGAGTAAGTGATGCAGTAGCAAATTCTACAACAACCAGTATTGACAAAACATTAATGGTATACGGAACTGGAGCAACTTACTATGTTGAACCAAAAGAAGAAACTGTTGAACAAGCAAACCAGATAATAGAGTTAAAAGCACAAACCATTGTAGCAACAAGTGATCTAGTTTGGAGTTGTTACGCAGATGATGGAACCACAGCTTTAACAGCAGATGATAATGATAGTAACACTGCTGATTACGCAGGTGGAGCTATCGGTGCAAGTCAAGACTACACATACTATTGTAAACTAAAAAATAATGTGGCTGACAAAACATTTAGGCTAGGTGCTATTCTAGTATACCATTGTGGAGACGAAGTAGACGATTTTAAACTAAACGACCCAAGATTTAAAGCAGGAAGTTTACCAAGCGGAGACTTAACCAAGAGTTTCACGCACTATGATGACACTAACGCATCAACTAGTTGTAGTATAAAAAGAGTTTATGAAGTAAAAGACTCAGATTATATTGAGCTACAAGAATGGACTGACACAGGAAAAATGCCTTTCGTTCTAGAAGCAGGTTCAAGTCAACCAACAGCTAATGGTGACTCATACATAGGAGTAATCGCAGTTGATTACTCATACGAGTTAGATGAGGATGGTATTGTTGCAGGTGACTGGTATAAACATGATAATAGTAATGACGCAGATGACATAGGATTAAATGAAGCAGTTATAGCATCTGGTTATAATGGTTTAGATGTCGGATTCTGTATAGAACCACAATAAATAGTTCTTAACTGAACTATTTTTTTCTTTTTTTTTTGTTGATTAAATTATTATTAAGCTTCCCTAAAAAAAATGGATACGAAGGTGAAACTAAGTTGAAAATAACCATACTAACTATAATACTCATATTAATAATTCTCTTGATTGGTATACTCTTAGGTTTCAACTTAAAAAATTGTGATATAAAAGAAGATACTGGAATCATAAAAGCAGTAATAGAAGAAGTGGGGGAAATAGTTAAGCCACCCCTAATAATCCCAAATAATGAGGATGAGTTAATAAATAATTGTGATATCCCAAACGCTTCCATATCTAAAAAAATGAATTGTGTAGAAGATTATGTTAACACATTCTACAAGTATAATTCCACAGATGATAATATGGTATTATCCTTTGAAGAACTAAAAAGTCAAGGTGGAGATTGTAGAAACTGGGCAAGATTATACGAAAGAATAGGAAAAGCTTACGATTACGAAGTAAAAATAGAAAGCTTGTTCGTTAAAGAAATAGAAATCGAGATGCATGGAGTAATAAAAAAAGGAAACTTACATCATACAGTAACAATTATTAGTAATGAAGAAGGATTCTGTTTAGCAAGTAATAATTTAATAAAATGTGGGGAATACCCCAAAAAATGAAAAAGAAAACCATAATCTTAATCACTTTAATGATCACTATTCTATTATCAGTTTTTATCACAAGCGAAGGATACACACCACCAAGCGAGTATGTCATAGATGG
>Ga0222682_1000105_pt1 | contig 18831 bp, 27 predicted proteins | sample AntAcemetage1008_FD_179812 | JGI IMG/M metagenome (GOLD analysis project Ga0222682, IMG submission 179812) | Saline water microbial communities from Ace Lake, Antarctica - #1008 | ecosystem: Environmental > Aquatic > Non-marine Saline and Alkaline > Saline | place: Antarctica: Ace Lake...
GGCCAAGGCTTCACCGATCATGTTTTGGCCGGAAGATATAAATGATTTCTCAACAACTTCTGCAGCCTCTTCACCTTCTTCCTGTATCGCCTCATACAGATCTTTAAACTGGATTTTCATATAAGCTGTTACTTCTGCAGCAGTTAATCCAAGTTCTTCAAGTTTTTCAATCTCAGCATTATATTTTTCTTCTGCTGACATTTGAGATTCTGCAATAGCTTTTTTTATTTCTAAAATTTGTGCAAGCCTTAATTCTTCTGCTGCTGTTAATGCAATTTTATCAGCATGTTCCTGCGCTACTCCTGCCGCAAGATCTAACTGATTTTGCATTTCAATTGCGGCGCGCTTCTTTTCTGCTTCCGCTTTCTGTTCCTGAGAGCTGATATAAAGATCTTTATTCTTTGTCATCAATCTCATTTCTCTTTCTCTTGCTTCAACTGCAATTTTATCTTGACTTATTTGTATGTCTATATTTGCCTGAGTAATGCGTGGTAATGTTTTTAAAGTAGCAATATTTTGTGCTTGCTTTATTTCTAATAAATCCAGACTTGCTTGTGCAGCTGTTAATCCTGCGTCATATTCTTCAACACTTGTGGCAGCGCCACTCATGGCTTTATCCATATTTTCTTGCGCTGTCTGATATTCTTTAGAGATTTTATTTACTTTTACTAATGCGTAAACCAACAACCCAACCGCTGCTGCTACTGCCGCAATTGGACCAAGCCCTAAGGCGGTAGTTGAAGTAAGTATTGCTATCGCCTTAGTTGCTTTATCAAGAATTGATAATGTAGCTATAGCAACACCAAGGCCAAGAATTACGTCCTTAAAATCTACAACAAACTTCACGGCCCCAGAAATTGTATCAACAAACCCTTTGAAAAATTCAGCAATCTTTCCTTGATTATCCTGAAACCATGCAGTAAGTTCTGCAAATAAAATCTTAAATTGTGGAGCAACTTCTTTGCCGATAATTATTGACGTTGCTTTTAATGTAGCCTTAAGCTGATTCCATAAATAATCGAGGGCTTGTGTTTGTTTATTAAACGCGATTTGTGCAGGAGAACCTTCAGCCATCATTTTATTAATTGTCTCAACTTCACTGCTTAACCCTTCAGCAGCAATTACAATACCACCCAAAGCTCTAACGTTCGGAAACATTTTAGCAAGATCTATGGGATCTATTCCGCCAACCTTTTTCATAACTGCCGCAAAACCATCTGTTTCTACTGTCATTCCATTAAGAGCTGCCGATAATTCATCGGTTGGTTTAAGTAGTGCAGAAACAACGCCCTTCACATTGGTCATGGCTATTGTAGTGGGAACTCCACGTCTGGTTAATTGAGATAACATACCTGCTAATTCTTCAGCAGATCCGCCCACTGTTGAAAATAATGTTGCCACGGTTCCTACAGTTCCAGCCAGTTCGGCAAAGGTTGTCTTTCCTAATTTTGTAGTTGCGAACATTATATCGGCATAGTAATTTGCGTCTTTTGTGGAATCGGCAAAAGAATTCATTAACGTGGTTAAAGCATCAGCGGCAACTCCGGTATCTGTAACACCTGCTTTTGCAGCCATCGCAGAAACTTCTAAAACGTCCATTGCTTCAGCAGCGGGAATACTTGCTGATAAAATATCGTATAAACCTTTAGATAATGCAGTTGTGCTTTCTCCGAATTCTTGACTCATTGAAAGCATGCCTTTTTCAAACTGTTTCATCATCGGCATGGTTTTTTTATTAAGCATTGTAGAAACGTTCGCTAATTCGGCCTCGTATTTTTTCCAGTCAGCAACGCCTTTTAAGACGATTGCGGTTGAGGCTATAAATGCTATTTTAATACTTTTTTGGATTGCTTTAAATGTGGCATCGCTTGCTTTTTTAAAGAGAGTAGTTTTTTTAGTAGCAGAATTTAATCCGGTATCAAACCCCGTCTTATCCAGACCGAGCATAACCATTAGTTTACCAACTATCACAGCATCCCATCCTCTTGTAATTTTCTTACCAATTCGTCGCCGTGCAGTAAATGGGAAGATACTTTCGTGAAACCAAATTCCTTTGCAAGCATTTTTTCAATCCTGGAAAGCGATTTATAATTATACGATTCTTCTTTCCAGCAATCGGACAACTTCCCAAACATTCTCCATGACAATTCAGTTTCAATTCGCTCTATTGTATATGCTGGATAAACCTGCATAAATCTATGATAGAGCACAAAGCTATTTACGACCGCAGGGCTATCTCCACCGCGCTCGTTATCTTCCCTTTGATAAAAGGGCCAAGCCAATCTAATTTATTCTGCACCGCAATTTCTTTTACGATCTCGGTCAATATCCGGATTGAAATATTATCGCCTATCCACGTTTTTGTTACTTTCTTATACTCCGGATTTCTGTATACAAATACCCAATTAAAAAGTGTTGTGATTTCTGTAAAAAGGATATCGCTGTATTCGCCAATTAAATCAGTTACCTCAATTTGAGATACATCAATACCTGTTTTTGCTGAAACCCGATCCATAGTAGCAACTGCTTTAACTGCGAGATCTTTAGCTTGCCGGATAGACATTTCATTTAACAGAAACGTCTTCTCTCCGATGCAAATACGTGTTTGCGATTCTGACAATTTCTTCACCAGTTCTATAGATTTTTTCGTATCCTCGTCCATGATTTTTCACAACCTCCGTTATGTCTGCCTTGGGTAATTCAGTTACTATTCCATCACCACAATCTATAAGTTGCGGTTTATCTATTCTGTACACCTGCATCATCGCTGTTTTATATTCAATCTGTTCTTCAGTGGACGGGATATCATTTAAACTCATAATAATTTCTCTGCTAATATTGGTATCCCCAACTTCTTTCCCGTCTTCTTCGTGCTTCACTATACCGCCGGGAGTACAAACCCATTCGCCATTTACAAGCATCCATTTATCAGTTCTGTTTTCCCAATCTTTAAACCCAAAATCTACCCCAGCAAGAAAGATCGGATTGTATCCCATAAACCGCGCTACTTGAATTGAATTGTTTACAACACAGCCAGAATTAAGTATTTGTGCAGGAATAAAATTATACGCTACCGGCATGACATTCTCAAAAAAATCAAAACCTATCAGCTGATCTTTTGCATCAGCTTCTTTTGCTAAAAGGCTATCGCCTTCAATTTCTTTATGCAGTCTTGAATAATGTAGCATCAAAGAATAAATTTTATCCTCAGGCCATTTGTCGATCATTTCTACCGAAGCGCACGGGTTGGTTACTAATGTCGTGCCTGTCCAGTCAAAATCTTTTAACCAGTTTTGCCATACTTTCTCATGGCAATCGAACACCATTAAATATTCAGGCTTATGCCCGTGATACGCGCAGGTCTGCCCCAATGATTCTGGAGCGAATATATCACCTTTCCAGTCAGAAATCACCGGCCATAGCTTATCAACGCTTTTCCCTGCGCCGATAATAATAGCCGGTTCATCTTTATGACTATTGTGAAATTTATCTAATGTCCACGGCTTCTTTTCATCGATGATCTCGTTAAAGATCTTTTCGTGATTACAAAAAGCCGCCCACACCCACTGCTTTATCCATGATTTAAGAACTCCGTTATTACGTTGTTCTTGGGTTTGACTCATTTTCTCGCCCGTTTTGTATGCCATAGATTAAGCCTCCAACGCGCATTCAAAAAGCTGTTTGCCACGAGCTTTTGTGAGATCTGCAAGAAGCATAAATGTCATTGCAATGCCGCCAAATTCCGTTGCCATATTTATTGCAATATCTGTGGCCCCAATTTTTTTAGCTCGATAACAAGTCCATTGCAAATGCTTTCCATCATCCCGCTCATGAACAATTTTTAACTCAGCTTCAAAGTCTGCACGTTCTCCACCTGCGTAAACCGCTGAACAAGTTGCACTTTGGTTGTATTCTATAATTACAGTATCGCCAGAGGTAATACTTCCACCACTTATTCTTGCAACTCCACCAGTTGAAGAGGTTGAGGTAAAATCAGTCCCTGAAGTATACCCGTCAGGAGCATTTGAAAAATCGCTTTTGAACACCTTGATTGTTCCAGAAACAAATCCAGCCTCAGTAAGAGTTATCGAAGTTTCATCTGTAAGTTCCTGCTCTTCCTGATACCGGAAAGTTGTTGAGGTAGATGCTTTGTAATTCACTGTGTTGATTGTGCTTGGTGTTGCATATCCGGTTGACTGGTCGTAAGCATAACGCATCTGTTCAATAACAAAATCTTGTATCGCAATATCAATCTCGCAAGTTTCACCGGTCTTGTGATTCATAATCACCTGCCCGGTCTGTTCATCTTTTTGAGGCACACTATCTTTATTGTGCCGTATAGTAACCGCTGATTTAGGGCTACCTAAACGCACATTATTCCAATAAACTTGTACTGGTCCAATGGGCTGCATTGCTGCCGCTGCTCTACTCATAAATAGATCTCCTATAGTACACGGCAAAAGATACAACCTTGCCATACACATTAAATTTTTCGTCTTTTCTATCTTGCGGTTCGCGCAATAAAATAGCATGCGCTCCCGTAGTTCCAATTGTCTTGTGATGAAATAACACTTTAATTCGATCAATGATATCTTCATAATCATCGTCTACAGTCCATACATTTATGTTTAGCGTTATCTCAGCAGAAGTATTTATCGCTCCATTTGATGTGTCATAATTCACCGATGCAAAATCAAATACAGTTTCCGGAAATGTTGGCTCATTAGGACATTCAAGAAAATAGGTGTTATACGGATATAAAGAAGGCGCTCCCATTAATGCAAGATATTCTGTATCGTCAGTCATTTGTTTAAGAATGGCTAATTTCAAAGCTTTCATTTAATTACCTTCTTTACTGCCATAGCAAACATTTCTAAAATCTTTTCGTCGTTATCTGCCAATCCCGGACCCATAAAAGGAAACGCTCTTCTGCTTGGAGTTCCAAGTTCAACATCTTCTGCGTAAGCTTCCGATGCACTTACAATCCCGGTTATGTTTGACAATGTTGCTTTCGCTCCCTCTGAATGAATGCTGCCTGTTAAATCTCCACTCCAAGTATAGAACCTATCATCTGCATGAGTTTTACGCTCACTCAGACTTAAATTCTTCCCCCGTTCGTGACTTGCTTTCGCTGACACTTCTATCAGGTTCAAACTTTTTCCCATTGCTGCTGTCAACTCTACCGCTGTCCAATTTTTTATCAACTTTAGATTTGCGATGAACTCTTCCGACCCCTGCAAGCTCATACAATTCCTCCACCGAATATTTTTGACGTTTATAAATTATAAACCCTTGTCCATGCTCCGCTGCTTCAATATGTTTTATCGTCAATTTCCCTGGTAACATTTATCTACCCTCCACTTTATGCGTATAAACCTGCTTATGCCCGTCAAACTTTCTCACATCCATAACCCAATGATAATTAGTTTCTCCCGGTTCATAAACACGATGATCAACTAATACCGACGATGTTAATGGAAAAAATATCAAATGAGTATTTTCAACTACTTCACCTTGTATTTCTTTTTGAAATTTTCCGGACTTCGGGAAAATAAGCACTGTTGAAGTTTCAACAACCGTTGCCGTATTTACAGGATAAACACTCGAAGATAAAATAGTCGCTGTGTAATTTCTTACAATAACAACCGTTCCGTCCTCTAAAAGTTTATCTGTATCATCGCTCCAACTCATTTTCAATCACCTATATATTCAGAATCATCAATACCGAACTCGTCTACATCATAAGCGATTGCGTCTATACTCTCATAAGGTTCATTCTGCGCTTGCTCCATCAAAGAAGCGCGCATTTCATTTAAACTTTTTAAATAGGTTCCCCGGTTTACGCTCTTATCACCAATTTTATAATCACCGATCATGCTGGAATCATCCAGTATGGCTTCAATGCGAATATCAATTTTAGCGATAAGAGCCGCCGGGGTTGCCATTATGCGTTCGCCTTTAAAACATAACGGTTGGTTACTGCGCCACATCCGCCCATGAAACGAGCTTTAAATCTGAAAACAGTATCGTTTTCAAATTCCTTTGTGCTCCCTGCTTTCGCCTGAAGTACCTGCAGAGGGAATACATCGGTATAAACAAACTGTTTCTTGAAATCTCCGTAGAACCATGCTGTCGCAGAAACAAGTGAATCTATATATGATGTTGCCAATGCCTGGGTTCCTGTATACAAGTTATTATTCCCTGCAGGAGCCTGAGCTATAACCGACTGACCGGAATAACAAATCTTATTTGCTGTTCCTCTGAGCGCCATGCCTGTGAGTAAAATCTTTGGAGTAATTGTCATAGGCAGACCGTATTCATCCGTGAACGCTCCGAACAAAGTGTTGGCAGAATCAAGAGCTGTTTCATCATTAAGTATAATGCCGCCAAGGTTGTCGAGCGTATCATCAGAATATGGATCTGCTGAAGAGCTGTTATACAAAGTAGTTGCTGTTCCAGCAGGTCTCCATGAAGCGTTATTACCAGAAACTACTAATCCAAGAACTGCATCCATGATGATTCTTTCCTGTTTGCTCTTTGCAGCCTCTCCGACCATTTTTGCTCTTCTTACCATCTGGCTTGTCTGGTCAAATTTTACCATTTCTTCTGAGAGAGAAATTATTCTACCAAATTTACGGTTGTAAATCTTATGGTATTTTTCAGCAAGAGAACCTTCCTGATAGGCCATGCTCTCTTCAACTTCCTGCATCTCGGCATCTTCGGAGAAACCTACAATAGTTTCATCTTTAACGCTTGACTGGATTTTTGTTACAAGCAACGGGCCAACCCCGTATTCAAGATCATAAGCTGCCTGAACAACTTTACTAATCAGTGCGCCTGTAATTTTGGGAAATGCTGACGAGTCGAGAGATTCCTCAATATCAAAATCGCTCTCTGTAACTTTCGCACTCATGTTTATGGTCTTGAGATTAAGCGCGGGTTCCCCCATTGCACTCCACAATTCTCCAAGACTGAAGTTGCTTTCGTTTATTACATCTTCATTGATGAGGTTAACTACCTCAGCGGCAAACCGTTTTTCGCCGTGTTCTTTATATAAGCTTTTTAAGCTGTCTCTATTCATACGTGGTTAGCTTGTCGCTATCTCCTTGTCTACTAATCCAGGTCTGAAAGTTACAAGAACCGTGGTTCCGGCAGTATCCAGATCCTCTGCACAAATTGCCACAACGTTTGTTGAAGTTGCAAAGGTCATAGTATTTGAGTATTTAACCAGAGTCTGCGCTCCGGCAATTTTGTATCCCTCGCCATAATCCTGGGTTGCACTTGCTACTAACATAGCAAAAACAGTTCCGTGTCCTATTGGAGAAATACGGATTGTAGTTGCGGTTGCATCAGTTGCTGGAGAGGCGCTCATTGCTACTCCGACCAAATCGTCGGCATCAGCCGCAGCGGAAACAGCCATAACTTTCCCGGATGCAGTTTCTTTTATCATGTCGCCTAACTCAATGGCAACGGTTCCAGTTTTTTTCACGTTCCTCAAATTCTTCGGCCCGTATCTGTATCTCATTTTATTACTCATGGATTACCCCTCCACCGCAGCTTTAAATTTGGCTGTTACGACTTCGGCTGATTCCTGAATTTCGTCAGTGTTTTCATCGCCCATATCTGTAACGCCGGTTTTTGTTTTTTTGCCTTCCATCAAAGCTTTGCGGTCGTCTATGAGTGCCTTTCTTGCAACATCATCTTTGGCTTCCATAAGCTGTGATTTGAAAACTTCAGTTATCCCCTCTTCAGGAATTTTGCTCTCTTTAATCAATTCGTCAACAACGACTGCTTTATCAGCAAGCTTTTCAGCTACTTCGTATGTATCAACTTTAGCTTTAAGAGTTTTCTCACTCTCTGTCAATTCTGTGATTTTGGTTTTGAGAGTTTCGACTTCACCCTTTGTGGCAAGGTCAGTTTTTACAGATTCTTTGATCCCGGTAACTAAATCAGGCCGTGATTCATTTAAATCTGCAAGTGTAATTTTGGTTAAATCCATAATTTCTTCTTCCTCTGGCTCCTCAGTTTTTGATTCGAAAATATTAACGGTCGATCCGGGTTCGGTGACCAAATCAACACTTTTTAATTCTGTACATTCTATTGCATCTGCCATTTCTGTTTCCTGGTTGAATTCCATTATTCCAGTTGCATCAATTGACAAACCAAATTTATCTGCCATTTCTTCTATCCGCGGTTCAAGCCAAGCAGCTTCGCTTGACAGATAATGAAGGTCTCCACGAACGGTTCCCTCAGAATCAAGTTTACCGTTTTCATAAAACCCGATAACATCTCTTGAACTTCTTACTCCGCCGGTATCCTCTTTCTTCCAAGGTGACGAATGATCAACATAAGCTTTAGCCCCGGTTAAAAAACTTGCAGCCTGTTTTCGGAAAGACTCTGTAAAGAACGTTCCTTTAGTTCCAGGTATGTAAATATTCGCGGTGCTCGCTCTCATTATAGCTACATTAGAAACAACTCGTTTTTCTTTATCGATTTTGTTTTCTTTAAACTGTCCGGATAATGTGGCTTCTGTCATTGAAAAAACTTTCTTTTCGTTCATGCCGCCTCCTTGATATTCTGCAATATTATATTGCTTCAGTAATTTCTTAACCTTTGTTTTAATCTGATGTGGCATTTGCAACGCGCCGGGATAGCCTTTTGCCATTATGATACTTACTGCTTTCAATACCGGGATAGAAACCGATCCGGCGTTTTCATAAACACCGTTGACAAGTTCCCCGGCCCCGCTTCTATATGGCAGATACCATTTGTCTTTTCTGTTTCGATCTCCGATCCAGAGAAAACAGGAAGACGGCAATCGCTTAATGCCGTTTTCTTTAATGTGAATAGATTTGTTTTTTGTTAAATCTCTGACTTCTTTGGCAAGCCAAATGGCATATAAACTATTATCTATATCCCGATTCATTTTTTATTTTACCAGGTTTTTGTAAGGTTCCTGTTTTTTAAAACCTCAATTTTATCTCCATAACCAATAAGGCGATTGCTTTCGTTTCTAATCTCTTTGCCATATGTGGCTACAATATATTCTGATGCAAGTTTGGTATACTTTCCAACCTCTTCTTTTCTTGCAACTTTAGCAGCTTCAAATGCTTTTCTGGTTTCGAGCGTTTTCTTTTTTCGCTCATCAATATTTTTAATCTTGTCCAAATAAGACATCGCTGTCGTGGCTGCGTCTTTTTCGGCTAAGGCTTTCCCGAACCTGTTTGCTATAAAGGCCCCGATATCCTGTAGCAATGCTCCGGTAGATAATGACAACTTTGCTTCAACAATATCAATTTCAAGCTGCGTTAATTTTTCTCTCTTTTCCACTGGCTTAATTTCTTTCGGTTTACTTGTATTACTACGTTTAATACTTTCAGTACTCATTATTCGATCCCCTTAGATGCTATTCTATCTCGCAATATTTAAACCGTCAAGGGATGTTATTCTTGGCCCTTCGGCACATCGTCGCCAATCTGTAATTCAAAATACCAGAACCCCAAATCAATTAACAGGTGATAATGATATCTACCTGAATGCTTATGAATCCATACCGGGGATATCCCTATGCAGAAACCGGCGTCAAGATTTCTATTAAAACTCCATGATATATATTTATTTATCTTCATATTTCTAATCCACATTCTCGTAAATTATGTAATAACTGCTCACTTGGTATCTTGTCAAAATGATCATCGATTCTTTTAAGCTCGTTTATTAGTTCTCTATTTTTTGAACGCTCTACTGTATGAGTCATTTGTTTAGTCTCTTTACATGGCCCCCACATTGAGCAAGGTCGGCGGCCCCAATAGTCAAAACCGGCTCCTTTCAGATTCCTCATAGTCCACGGCTTACACTCAGTAGGAGCCCCTCCATCTAAACAATGTTTTCGCTCTGTTCTACTCATTATCTACCACCTTAATTTTAAGCTCTTTCTCTATTTCTTCAATTCTATCAGTTACTATTTCTTCGTTATTATAAACACCATAACGCGACATATTATCAAGCCCTGCTTCATACATAATAAGATCTTCATCTTTCATATCAATTAGTTTTCCATTTAAATAATTGAGTTCTTTGTAAAGAGTTAATACATTTTGTAAATTATCTATTTCATGCTGCTGAGTCTCGACTCCCACTTTAAAATTACTTAAAGCATAATTCCAGTCCGAAGACCCCGGCCCGGTATATAATTGTTTTTCTTCATTCCAATGCCTTCGCCCGAATAGACTTACTTCTGAGTTAGCTTCATCGAATGCTTTTTTTATTCCACCATCATCCATCATATCCCCCTATTAATATTTAATAGCCGCAAATAGGATTCGAACCCATGACCCGCGCATTACAGGCGCGCCGCTCTACCACTGAGCTATAACGGCACAAACTCTATGCTTTTTCTTTTCTGCGCAATATATAATTAACTGTAGATTTTGATATGCCGAATCTTTGTCCTATCCTTCCATAACCCCATCCAATCTTGTGTAAATAGCACATTTCATTCTCTATATAATCCGAGCATTTTCTATGCTTGAGAGCGGCATGTTCTGATCTATCCTGTCTTTTCTCTTTAGGGACATCCATCATGTTTTCAGACATTGTTCCTATAGCAATATTATCCTCAGAGAAATTTGAGGTGTCTCCGTTAAGATGTCTAACGACTATACCTTCTTTAAAAAGCGCTGCCCCATATTTTTGATATGCTACAACCCTCGCAACATTCAAAGTCAATACTTTACCACCGTATCCTACACCAAATGTGTAAGTTATATATCCATCTGCTTGAATTTTCTTGTATAGTTTCCTCGGCTTTCCTCTTACTCCATAAAGTATGCCATCTTTAACATATAGTCCTTTATTAACCTGTGCTATTAATGCTTTATTGCTTAATGACATTATATCCCCCATAAAGACTTTATCATATATTATTCTACATTTAACAGAGGGTGAAGTCGAATCACCGGAGGAAAGCTTATGAGACTTTCTTGAATACCAATTCTCCCTGCTTCTATTATTTTACCATGTTAATATTCAACCGTCAAGCAACCATATTTAATTTTTCGATATCTGGATGAACCGTAGTATAACACTGGCAATTCGGGTGGGAAACTGGAATACTCCCTGCAGGATAAACACCCTCACCGAGTCCTTCGTCATGCGTTGCGTAATCTTCACACTCAACGCATTCCATACAGCCCGGAACTCTATGCCACTGAACACCGTTAGACCATGATTTATTTTTGGCATATTCCTCAGTTCCCATCCGGTAGGCTCGGCCCATTTCTGTCCGATGAATTCTGTCAAGGTTTTTTGCAGCTGATCGGTAAACGCCTTTTCCGGGGGGATTATCTTTGAAAAACTGTTTCCAATATTTTGTTCGCATGTCAACATCAGGCAGAATTAAGAACCCACGGATCTGGTTTGCGATCTCTGCAGGATACATTCCGTCAACTAATCCAAGTGCTATTTTCTTTTTAATATCAGCAAGTGCTACCCTGTTAATATCCCATATTCTGTCTGATAATTTAATGCCATCAATGCCGGTAAGAAGTTTATTTGTTGCGTCATGCCATAGCGTGTTAAAAGTATTTGCATCCATTCCAATCTTTGCGCCAAATTTCAAGCTGCCGGATAAAACAGAGCTTTGTTTTTTAGCATCTAACATCCCGGTTTTTGCGGAGGTGTTCACGGATGATTTTACTTCACGCTGTAATTTTTTGGTAAGCAATTCAATCTCTTTGTCAATTTCGTTGAAAGTAGTAGTAATTCTTTTGCCTGGAAGTTCTCCGAATTGTATAATACTGTTCTGGATCTTTTTTGTAGTTTTGGTATAAGCTCTTCTGATACGTTTAGCGCGGGCCTCTATTTCGGTTAAATGATTATCACTTGCTATTTTGCCGAGTTTATTTATTTCTTTTACCGCGTCTTTATACCTCATGACTCAGGTTTTTCGTCCTCTGGTTCCTTATCCATTTCATCCTCATCGTCTTTTGTGGGAGATCCATCGTCCGGTTCTTCCTCAGCTTCCTGCATAAGGAAATCTTCTTCATCTTCATAATCGAGATCAAGCTTTGCTCTGGCGGTATGCTTTGAACATAGTTCTTCACGCCATTGCAAAATAATTGCAGCTGTTTCTTTTTGGATATCTCTGACGGCTATATCAGGAAATATAATAGAGCATTCTGTTAAGGTATCTACAAATTCTTTTTTCTCTATCAATTTAACATTTCCGTCTTTATCTTTTTCGGTTGTTTTCGTGATTTTGATTTCTGTCTTGGGAATTTTGTCGGCCTCTATCCCAGCCTTAATTACCTTTTCAAACATTTCTGAAAAATATAATGCGAAGAAATCCTGCCAATCTTCAAACTCCATTACAGCGGGTCCTTCCGCTACCATCGTTGACGCATAATTACCGTTTGAGGCATCTGAATTGCCGGTAATAGAAATCCGACCATTCCTTCGAACAATTAAAGTTTTGTTCTTATTAGAGAAACACCAAACTTTTCCTTTATAATCTACTCTTTTACAATGTTTTGGAAATGCTCTTGATTCTTTTAGAGCATATAACCCAACTCTATAAATCTTTTCTTTCCCATATCCATAAGGTCCCATCGGTCCAAATAATTTTGTTTGCCAACCTAACTCATACCCCATAATTTGTACTTGATTAGCAAGAATATAACTTGCTGTTGTATAAAGGAAATGTTTACGGAATCTCATTCCATCCCCTAATATTAAAGCTTCTAGTAATAACTCTTTTTGAACATAAGTAAAATTTATATTAGGTATTTTTCTGGTTTCGGACCTACTTCCACAATTATTAATAAGCCAAGTCCACAACCCTTTATCTCCAATTCTAAATGTTGTTTGATGTTTATCCTCTCTATAATTGAATGGCATCCTGTTTAAAACTGCCCTTATTATATTTCTATTTTCTTTATTTTTCTGAGATATTTGTACATCATAATCTCCATTTCTGCGGGCCTTCCCGTTGTAACAACACCCTTCTGATATAAACCAGCCTAAAAATGAAGCCCATATATCCCCGTCTATTTCTCTTATACCTGTCTGTTTATTTTTTTTACTCCCTTCTAATTCAACATTTGGCAAAAAGAAATTACTTTGGTTTAAACAAATATTTTGTGTAGGCATAATAGACGTCATAAACCTTCTATATCCCTTTGTTATAAACTGAGCATCTTCAAGTCGATAATTACCATTTATGTATGTTCGACAATACATCTTATGATTTGGGGTTACTAATAAATCAATATTATTGCTTTTAACTTTAATCATCTCCCCTTCATAATCATACTCGTAACTCTTTTCTGGGTATAAATATTCTATTTGGTTTGTTTTTCTGTTTAAAGTTCCAATTTTTTCTTTATTCCATTCTGAATATTTTATAAACCCTTTTGGTGTTAATATTTCTGTTTTATCATCAAAACACGAGACCATGAATTCAGGTAAGCCCACCCCCGCCGATATTGCTAATATAAGTGTCCGTCCATCATGCTGCACGTCTGAAGCCTGAAGGTTTGGGGATTTTAATTCATAGTCAACATTTTTATTTGTGGTAAATACCGATACACCAACAGGGGCTTTTTGCTTTGCAGTTCCATCCGGATTAGTTTTCGTAGTCGTTTCATTTGCAGATTTAATATTTGCCGTTTGGGTTGGTGTGCCAGTGACTTTTTTAATTAACGCAACGGTTGCCCTGACCTTATTCAACTTCATCCGGTCTTTTAACCAATCACGGTACATCCATAGATACTCTATAATAGGTTCAAACAATGACCGCCCGCGTTTGACATCACTGTCAACTAATATCTTTATATGCATCACTTCTGCCGCTGGAATAGGGCTCTCTTTATAGTAGTAATTAATTACCTTTTCTATATCGTCTATATCTGTTTCAATTCCAGATGATATTACTGTTTTCGTATTTGCCGTAACTTTGTCTTCTGGATTTTTCACGAACTGCGGGAGCATAAACCGAATTGTATATTCACCACGCTCTTTAAAAAAACGGATAAAGCATTCGCCATCCCTCATGGTTCTCCGGACAATCTCTTTCTTTTTAAGTTCCATCCGATTTCGTTTCCAAAAACTCTTCCACCATTCAGCAACTTCATCAAGGGTACTTTTCGGAGCAAGCCCAAACCCACGGCCGCAAATATACTTTTCAAATAACCGGATAATGTTTCTTCCGTGCGGAGTTTTGTAATAAGCTAATGTGGCTTGAGATTTAAGTTTGTTTTGATCTGCGGTATCCAGACTTCGCTTTGACGAATCATCCCCAAGCAATAACCACTCAGCCTCGTCGTCTTCTGCCTGGACCTGATTCGATTCACTGATAAGAGAATCTATTTCAATAAGCCCTTTTTTTTCTATTTCAAGTTTGCTTAACTCAATTTCCTGACTAAGCCTTTTTATCTTCCTGCCTTCAAACATCTAAGCCCCCACCAATTCCGGTTTTTTCTAAAATATCTTGGATATATTTACATTGCTCGTTGAACTTTTTTATAAACACAGGTTTCGTAATTTCCTTACTGAAAATATCCTGCAGAACCAGATTTGAGATTATAGCTGTGTATATATTAGATTTTGTTGAGTCGAAGTATTCGCGTAATTCTTTGTCTGTGAGTTTGATATTCTGTCGTAATTTATAATACCCAGAAGCTTGCATTGCAAGGAGTCCGACATCAATTGCTTTTACTGCACTAATAATTTCTTTGATTTTTGGTTCGTCCATAATAATCCCCTATAAAGTATTATAGACTGTAATATTTGATTTGTAAATGATGTAAGTTTTACTATTTATTCTTTCTTAAATTTTTTATATATTCCCATTCAAAACTTGGTTTTATTTTAATTACCTTGTCTGGATTTTCAAGTATCTCATCAAAATATTTAAAAGCCTTTTCTAATGTTTCCTGTGTTTTTTGTTCGCTCATTCTCTATCCCCGCAATTTAAATACATCTTTCCTTTACACTCAGGACATTTCTTTTTAATCGGTGGTCTGTTCATTCCTCCCCCAACTTTTCAATATCTTCAAGCAATCGTTTTGTTCCATCATCCAATTTATCAAACTGGTTATTTAATTTATCATACCCAACCTGTAAGGTAGTTACCATTTCTAAAATACTAAGAAGTTTCTCTTTATACTCTTGGCCAATATGCAACCGCTGCTCTGCGAGTTTTTCCAAAATGTCAATTTTGTCTGATTGATCCTTAACCAACATTACAAATCCATCAACTGAATTACTCCAATCCTCAATCTCAGGCTGAAGACTTTCAATACCCTCTTTATATGATTTTAACTTTTCATTATAAACCTTTGATAACTGATTATCACGATCTAAAGAAGTTCTTCCTGAATAATGATCTTCATTCCAATAGATATTAAGCGGGATAATAGAACCCTTCTCAAACGCTTCCCGTATTTCATCATTCATTTTGTTTCTCCCCCTAAATAAGGTATTTGAACTTTAAGTAATACTCATACCCACAACCAATCCAAATTATCCCACGAAACTTATATCCCAAGTTGTCCTGCTCCTTGTAAACATACTCCTGTACCCAGGATTTATCCTCTACAAGCTGTAGCGTTCCAGTAACATCCGAACCACGAACAACCCCGATATATTCTATATGGTAATAGTGAGGATCTTTATTCAACTGTTTAATTATTTCGTCGAGCTTTACTACTCCCTGGATATGTTCTCTTTTCATACATCCCCTTCTTCAACTTCCCGTTTTATGATATTCCAAGCAAGCCTTACTTTCTCCATAACAGAGTTCTCGTATATATTTATCGAAACCTTTATTTCAGATTCATATATGTCATAAATATAATCTTTTGCCTTATACCGCGCTTTTACTGAATCTCGAAATTCCTTTCTTTTATTGAGGAATAACTCATATGCTGCAGACATCTCAACTCTCAGATCTTTCTCTTCCTGTGTTTCCTTAACAACAATATCCGTTAAGTAATCTACTCTGATATCTTTCTTCGGCTCAGGCTTAGCCACTGTTATTGGGGTGAATTTAACGGCAGATTCTTTCCCCTCATCTTTCTTGATCGGCTCGATTTCCATTACATCAACCGGAGTTGTCTTTACACTAAACCCTTGATACATTGTTACAAATCTGTTGTGGATTTCATAACTTGACATTATAGATCTTACATAGCGTGTCGCCTCTGTTAAAAAGCCGCCCTTTCTGGTTTCTCTTCCGATTGTAACTACGTAAATGTTTTCTTGATCTTCCATAATTTATTCCCCTTATCTTATTATAACACGCTTTCACTTATTTGTGTAATTTATTTTTAAATAATTGGAGCTGGAGGGAATTCGAACCCTCGTCCTGTGAAATTCCTTTGAAGGATTTATTCACAGTCGAAACCTTTCACAACCCCGAATTCAGGACCGGCTGGACGTTTATATATAAACCGGTCCTGATTGACTTTAATTAACTTAGCCTCTTAATTCAGAAGCTTTCTCTTGTTAAGTCCCATCTGCAAAAAGCAGACATCCTCCCCAACAATTCCTGTTTATCGGTAAATATCCAACCATTATAGCATAATTGTCTAATACAGCAAGGAAAATATTTATCATACTCATTCCATTGTTATAGGCATGTAGCCTACCACCATTTAAAATCAGAACACGGCAAATGATACCGCCCAATGTACTTGTTACACCCTCCATCATAATATCTACAATCATGACAGCATAACTTGTTTTCTGATTTGGCTAACCGTTCGTTATGATTTGGCATTCCAGAAAACCTTGTTCCAGACCTAACACTGCTATGAATATTTTTAGTAAACTCTTTAGGTTTTAACTTGCTCAAGTCTTTTATTTTTCTTGCCATATTGTCTGTTACCTCCAAGACAATTGCCTATAACGTTCTGGATTATGCGAAGTGCTTTTTTAGCACACTTTTAATTGATGCTTCTGGATATGCCATTGTATTTATAATGTGGATAATTTCAGAATAGCATTTTGCATAATCCTTGTTATCGGATCGTTCAAGGAGATGTTTGACATCGTCAAACTGCACCCATTCGCCATCAGCTTCTTTGTACAGCCCTTCTATATGGTCTATATTAAATCTGTCAAACATTTCTTACTCCTTGTATGTCCGATAACGTTTTGGATTATGCGCTGTTCGGCTTGCCTGAATTGAGGCGCTTAATTAAATCTGCTCTCCCGATAGGTGATACATGCATGTTTTGGTCAATTAACCACTTACAGATGATTATTTCTTGCGCCGCCGCATAATCTTTGTTATCTGAAGCTTGGAGCTTGGTAACTTTTCCCTCCAACCACTTCACATACTCAATATTGAAATATTTAAAAATATTCCCACATATAGTGTGATGTTCATATAAACAAGATTCATCACTGTACTGTTCCCACACATCTCTTAAAATCATTTAACCCTCCAAATTTCACATAACGTCTGTGTTTATATGTAGTTTCTGGGCGCCCGGAATTGAACCGGGTTGCGGGCCACTTATCCCCGCATTCACCACTACGCTAACGCGTCTACCATGCGCCACGCCCAGGAATTATATATAAACCGTGTTAGGCGCTGGATTTTAATGCCCTATTTTTATACGTCTGGTCAATCCCAAATCGGAATCTTTTGCATAAAGTATACCACTTCCAGCGGCCGCCCATTAAATAGTAAAACCTCCCATAATGCCTTCCGATCTGCCATTCATAAGCTGTTGCTCCTTTCATAAAAATCATATTGCCCTCCTGTAATCTTGCGCCTAACTACGTTTATACACATGTTGTGCATCTATCCCCTCTTAAAATAGACAGCAAATACCGCTTCTTGCGCTGTAGATATAAATCAGATTTATAGTAATCAGCGAGGGTAATATTAATTCTTGACATGTTTACCTCTACACCAGCATAATTGGAGCCATCGAATATCTACCAAACGGGTAAAAGTACTGCTTCCCCTCGTTGTCAGTCATAACCTTTTTTGTCTTTGGCCCTTCCATGCGGGTTTCAATAGTAACCGTTTTTTCGGTTTTCTTCAGGACTACAGCCTTGTATATACAGTTGTGGGCACATATAGAACGGGTAGTGTAAGTCTTACCTACTATAAAGTTGTTTGCCATTATCTCTCCAGTTAAATCTTTTTAGCGGATTCTTCCACTTGCATTTGTATTAGGTATGTTTCTATGATTTCGCCATCTTCCATGTCTTACCTCCAAAACAATTTCATCTAATCTCCAATCTTTATGTACATGGCCTCCTGGAATAATCTTTTCAAAATACATTTTGTCCACTATTTCGGAGCAGTACCCACAAATAACAGAATCAATGTCAAATGGTAGGAAAATACAGTTCTTGCATGGGTCTTTCATTAGTTCCCCGATGCCCGGGCAGTTGCGCTATATAAAGGCAGATGATAGATTCTATGCCTATTATCTTTTAATGCCTCAACATCCCAAGACCCTGCGATTTCTTTTTGTTCAATCTCAGCAGAAATCTTATTATACAAATTGCATTGTAGCTTGTCCCACTCATACCCGTAAACATCAATAAATCCTGGGGTAACTATCTTGGTTGTTGACATCATATCCCCCGCTTACTTATATTTCTGTTACAAAGTTCTATTTTTTCTTTCAAGAGTTCTATAGTCTCTGCAGATAAATAACCATACCAATATTTCCCATCATAATATTTGATCTTGCTATCACGAGTTTTATTTCTATACGCTGTCAATACTGCATTTTCTACCATCTTATCCCCCTGCCACTTTTGCCTGGATGGTTCCGGTAATCATCCTAATTATTCAATTCCATC
>Ga0222682_1000106_pt1 | contig 18804 bp, 22 predicted proteins | sample AntAcemetage1008_FD_179812 | JGI IMG/M metagenome (GOLD analysis project Ga0222682, IMG submission 179812) | Saline water microbial communities from Ace Lake, Antarctica - #1008 | ecosystem: Environmental > Aquatic > Non-marine Saline and Alkaline > Saline | place: Antarctica: Ace Lake...
ATATCCTGATTTCATTGATAAGTCCATGCCTGTTGGTTTTATTACTATGTCGATGTAGGCGTAGGGTTCTGTTCGTTCTTCTACGGCTATGATTTGTCCCATGTGTTTTCCGTCTTCTAATCTTATACTTTCTTCGCATTTTATTTCCATTTTTAGTTGCCTCCGAGACTGTTGTCTCTTTTTGTGATGTTGTTTCCTTCAAGCTTTATGAGCTTGGCTGTGTGCATTAGGTCTATGACTGTTTTTACTGTTTTGAAGTTGAATCCTGTTTGTAGGCATAGGCTGGCTATTGTTGCGTCTGCTTCGAGATTTCCGTCTCTTTCGAGCAGCTTAATAATCGCTCCTTGCAGTCCTTTCTTTAGTTGGGTTGGTGATGTCATTTTCTGTTTCCTCCTGATATTTTCTTTCTTTTTCAAATCTGAGAAGTCTTTGAATGGCTACTCTGACGAAGTGCAGCTCTGAATCGTAACGCTCATGAGTTTTGTTGATTGTGTTTCTGATATCTTCTCTCACTTTTGTTTGGATTCGCAAATCGAGTTTATCGTCGTAATATGCCATTGTAGTAAAAAGGAAGGGGATAGATATATATAAAGATTGTTGTTGTGGGGTATATATATTATAATACTCTTTGCATGGGTTCATCATTTGGCAGACAATTCGCATTAAGTTGATTCAAAAAAAGGTTTGTAAGAGCCGAAGGCACAGAAGCAGCTCAACAACCTATATACTGCAAGCCAATCATGCTTATAAATCAGTTCCACTTACTCACTTATGTATTAGTTCATAGTCCACTAGAACAGCATTTCTGTACGACAAAAGCATACACCCACCTAACGCCAAAATACCTATATATACCGCACAGGAAACAAAGGTTCCAAAGAGAAACTACTGTTAATTCTTAGCCAATTCTAAGCGATTTAAAGCATTAAGAAATCAGAAGGTCTATTTATACCCAAACTAAAGAAAACTACCATGCAGCAAGGTCTCTCCATGCTCCATCAGCATAGACCTGAGCCTTGTTGTTTGTTGTATCGATAATTAACTGCCCCTCAACAGGACTGCCTGGCTGAGCAGCCACAGGCTTAAACACAACACCACCATCTAAATAAGTCATACCATCAACTTCTAAAATCTCCTCAACACCAATACAACCATCAGCAACAGTCCAATCTGTAATATGATTAAAAGGATTATCTGTGTCAAGCTCTGCAACTGTGCTGCTCGTGACTGCGATTCCTCCTCTATCCATCAAGATATGACCAAAACCAGCATTATGAACTGTAAACATTCTATCTTTAGCGTTGCTGGTTATTTTGACCGGTTGGAAAGCAGCATTATATTTAGTGTTTCCGCTCGCATTGATAATAGGCTGCAAACCAATTGCATAACCATTTCCACCTGTGTCATTATTCTGAGCATAACCCTGATAACCAACTGCTAACTTGCTATTGGTTGCTTCTGAAATTACTGCTGCCGTTCTACAAGCAACAAGGTTGCCAGCTCCAACATCAGAGCTTGTTATTATTAACTTAAAAGCCCCTGTCGAAGCATTGCCAGCCCCTGAGAAAGTCATATTTATCATTTCATCTTGAACGAAATCAGCTGCGAAATCAATGAATTTTTGGCTGCCTCCGACAGTCCCTGTCGTTGTGATGTCTACATCAAAAACGCACAAAGTAGGATTCAAACCTCCTGCAACTTGTGCGAAATTATAATTAAAATCTAACCCTTTGAATGTCGGAATAGCGAAGATTCCATTATATTCATAGTCTACTGTGTGCTTCCAACCTGTGTAAACTGTTGTCGGAACAGTCGCCGTCTCCACTATATCTATATTACATTCATGAAGAACCTTCGTCCCGGCAACTGTGATGGTTGTTGTGTTGTAAGAAGCCGCCTCTAAGTCCTTAATAGGGTCATTGCTACAATCTAATTTCAAAAAGAGTGCTTCAATATTGACGCCATTGATTAGAATTTCTTTAGCATTGACGACTTTTGTTTTCACATGAGGGTCTATGTTTTCCCTTGCGTTGTCATAGCCTGAGTTTCCTCTCGGCGTAGCCTTTGAGGATCGCGAAGGCTTGAACATATTTTGCATTTTCGCCATTGTAATCAAGATAAAAGAAGAAGAAGTATAAAAAGTTTACGTTGATGTGACTGTTTCCCACGCTGCTCCTGTCCAAACCATCAATTTATTATTTGTAGAATCATACATGATAGTTCCTTTCTGTGCTGTGACAGGGAGAGAGGCGTTCGCTGCGTTTCTCAGAATCAGCTCTTTTGGAGCGATTGAATCAACAACTGTGGCTGCCATCTTATTTCTTGCCTCGCTTTGGTTTCTCTTCTTCAGGTTTGTTAGGCACTATGATTGGCTCTTCTTCTGGCTCGATTTTTGGCTTGCCAAATTCTTTGATGAGAGAGCCATCATCTTGGTCGAGGTTGCCTTCTTCCATGAGCCTGTCGTATTCTTTCCTTCGATTTTCTTTTGACATTTTTATGCCTCCGTGCAAACTGCGAAATAGACATATTTATTTTGAATGTCCTGCCAGCTTGTTATGCTTTTGACTATTGCTCCTGCCTCTGTTGAAAGGGCAGACGCTATTGTTGCAGTGTCCCCGACTGTGTAGGGGCCTAAGACTGTGACTGTGCCGGCTGCCATCTTTATACACCCGTTATTTTACAGATAGCGTCAGGATTTATGACTTGAATCTGTCCGACTTCGAAAGCCCTTATCGTGTATTTGATACCGGGGTCTTCGATGGTGTGGACTTGTAAGCCTACAACCGCTTTCCATGTCAAAGCTTCTTTTGCTATGACAATCTGCGCTCCGCCTTCTGTTATTGAGTTGCTTGAGATAACTGTTAAACCGCAAAGCTTTCCTACTCTGCCGTTCTTTGTCACGCCGTCGCTCCAGAATTCTCCTGCGTTTCTGACGTTTGCGTTTCCCATCAATTCTGCAAAGTTGGTAGGGTGTGTTAGAAGATAACCGTTTCTGTCAGCGTCATAATTGTCTATTGCAATCTCTGCTTTTCCGTTGAGAATGTCCTGAACGGGGTCTCTGTCTGCTATGACTGTGTTGTTCCATGTAGCGTTGGCTGCTTTGGTGTTGCCTGCGCTTCCCAGTATCGCCGCAGCGATCACTGTATCAACACTTTTGGCAACAGCTCTGGCTATTCTTAGAAGTGTCCTTGCGATAACATCAACAGCATTGGTCTTTGCGTCTTCCCAAGAGATTACGCCTTCCATTGCATGCTTGACATTCCTTCCTGATGTAAGCTCCCATGAGACCTCTCCGTAAGGGAAGTTAGCCAATCTTGGCACACCCTTGACGTTGATTTCTCCGCCTGCTGTGAGGTCGGCTGCGGTTTCCTTGTAGTAGGTTTCCGTCCATGCGTTGCTTTTTTGAATCATACAAAGCTGTTTTAGCTTGTATTCTTGTAATGCGAAGCCTTTGACTACGGCTGAAACATTGCTCGCCCTTAAATCTGCTTCTCCAGTTGTGTCATATACCATTTTTTTTTACCTCTTAGATAAGAACTCTAACGCTTTGAGTGTCTGAGCCTGCGAAAGCTGCGAGAGCATGTCCGAATATGTCGCCTGTCTCTGCTTCTCCAGCCGCTGCAATCTTTATCAAGTTTGCAGAGTGGATTGTGACAGGAAGACCTATACCTATTGCTACTGCTCCGCCTTCTGTCAGGTCGAAGATTCCGTTAGTGTAAGCTGTGACTGTTGTGCTCCCATCATTTGCGACCTTTTCAGCTGCACAAATACCTGCACAGATATCTCCGTCTGCATTTGAGAGGTCAGCCTCTCTGTTGTCTGAAAGTTTTAGAATTGTTCCTTTTGGGAAAGCGTCTGCGTCAGCACAATTATACTGAATTGGGTCTCCGCCGTTCCCTAAGAGTTCGATTATTACTGCTTCATTTGCCATAAATATGCACCTCAGTTTGGAGATATGGCTACTGATATATTTAAATGTTTCGATTCTTACGTCAGAAGCACGTTAATAGCGACTGTAAAGACGCAGAAAGCAATTAGCATCAGCGTTTCTTTATTGCATTTCAAGTTTGGTTTCATGTTTTCATCTCCGGATTTCTCCACTCGTGTAGAAAGCCGAGAGTGCAAAACATTACCGAACCCAGCAATTACCACAGATGTCCTGCTTGTCTCGCTCAGTGCCCTTCATGAACTTTCTCAGATTCTTGCATTTCTTGCAGGTCTTCTGATAGATTACCCCGTCCGCAACATCATTATTTGCCATCGGCTGCCTCAGGGAAAGGGTTTAAGCCTGTGCCTTCTACCAAAGACATTGCAGCGTCTTTCTCTTTCTGAGCTTCTGACTTCTCTTGCCCGGCAGATGCCCTGCCGTGAGTTTCAGTCTCTTTGACAAAGGCTTTGAAGTCTGTCATTTTCTTATCTATCTTCTCTTCGACGCCTTTGATTTCTTCGAGCTTTTCATTCAGCCTCTTGCTGACTTCGGTAGCGATTTTTAGCTCTGCATTGCCATCAGCTGCTTTCTCTTCAGCAGCTTTCTCGTCTGCCTCTTTCTTCTCTGCCGCAGCAATTCTTTCTTCAGCTTCTTTCTTTGCTTGGTCTTTTGCATCTTGAATTATTTTTATATATTTTTCTTCTGTCATATTATCCTCCTGTTTTAAGCTGAGGCATTGCCCAGCCACCTAATCCTGCTACTGCCGCAATCACGACAGAGAAGACTGTTCCGTTGATTCCATTGCTAAGGGCTACACACTCCATAATGCAGAGTGCAATTATCGCACTTACTGGAATTTTCCAGTTGATGAGTCTCTGTTTCCGTCGCTCCATCCTTTTCCACCGTCCTTTTTTTCGTCTCTGTTTAGGTCTGGCTCTATCATAGCTGGGAAGTTAAATTCAACTTTCAAGCCAAGCTGATTTCTAATCTGCTCTTCTAAAAATAGCTGATTCCACTCTACAACTTGTTGCCAAGCCAGATATAAGACCTTGCTTTCTGATTCACTCCCACCAGTCGATATTCCCTGCACAATCGCAGGCACGCCCTCAGCCTTCAAAAATTGACTTTCAAGAAATTTAATCCAGGGCAGAGGATCCAGCGTACTATTTGCTGGGATACTCATTCTGTCAATCTTGTCGACTGTGTCTTTAGGCACTACAAGATTCTCGCTTTTATTGACTGTTTGGTCTACCTTTACTTTGAAGGCTGCCAGCTCTGCGTCATCATCTGCGTCTACGCTGAAAACCCAGAGAGGCTTTACATATCTGTTGAAGATTATTCTTTGGTCTCTGACAACCTCTTCATATCTTTTGAGGTCATTCTCCATCTTCTCGGTTGTGCCTGTTCCATGAATGTTGTCAGCCATACGATTCCAAGCCAGATGGAAAATTTCATCTGGCTTGAACTTCTTAAACATCTTGCCTTTGGCTCCGGACCGGCTCGGATTTAGATTCGAGACTTGCTCGTAGCCTGTGATGATTCCGTAATCGTTCGCTGTGATTTTGAACGTGCCGGGATTGAGCGGCTTTAGATTGACAAGCTTTCCACGTTTGTTCTTGACAATCTCAGCGAGGAAATCTCCACATACCGAATAGACTTTGACAGCGTTCTGCATTATTGTATTGAAGCTATCCTTGCCACAGCCCCTGATGTCATTAAGGATTGCAGTCGTTTTCTTGTCAGCCTCGAAGCCTTTTCCAATACACCAAATGCTCTTTTTATCCACGAGGGAAGAAAAAGCATTGATGTTGTAGTAATAGCCGTGCCACTTTCCCCAATCCATCTGGTAATCTTGAGGGCTTGTCTCTTCTGAAGGGACATTTATCAAATCAACTGCGTTGCTCATATCTGTATAATCAATTTTGCTCGGTTTAGTTTTCGCCATATAATATCATCTCCTTTATGCTCCTTCTATATTCATCCAGCCGCCTGCATAGATTTGCATGCCGCCAACTGTTGTATTGTAAATTATCATCCCATTCTGAACGCTGCTTAAATTGTTTCTTTGCGTTGTTGTTAGATTAGGGAGCTTTATTGCAGCAGTCACAACCCCACATTTTAAGTTTCCGTAGGAATCTAACCACCATGCATCAGATTCTGAGGCTGTGGATAGTCTGCTGTGAAGGTGTAAATCATCCACCATAGTGCCATCTGTTAAATCATCAGTTTCTGCTCCTGTTGCTGTTGTGTCGGAATGTGAAGCCACTGTGTGACTTTGAGCGTGGCTTGCCGTGACGGCAGCGTCAATATTCGCCCCTGTTGATGCTATGTCTGAATGGCTCGCCGCATTGTGACTTTCCGCATGATGTGGAGCTCCATTCGCTATTGCTGTGTGATTTGCTGCTGTGAAAGTCTCTCCTGCAAAAACAACCGTATCTGTTCCCGTATCTGAATAGTCTGCTGTGGTGTTTCCGCTCGTGACGTTTCCATCAACCACGTTGTCGCTCGCATTTGCATTGACGATTCTAACTCCATAATCGTTGCCCTGACAAATATTATTCGCAATGATATTTTCGTTTGCTTGGTGTGCTGCATCTGCCGCCTGAACTAAAATTCCCTCTCCTGTGTTGTCATTGCAGACATTGCCGCTTACAATGTTATTAGAACCCCATAAAATGAAAATTCCTCTGCTTGAAGAAGTCACAGTATTTCCTATGATTACGTTTTTCTCTGACGCATTGATTTTCAGTCCCCAAGATGTAGAGCGGTTCTGAATCACAATGTTACTGTTCGAGCTGTTCGTGAGTAGAATGTCGCTGTCGCTTCCATTCGCAAACCAATTAAAGCCAATAAAAGAATCAGTCGCTCCATTGAATTCTATTCCCACAATGTCCGTGCCGTCTTGATTGAAATAGATGTTTTTAAGGACAATGCTATTTTTGCTCGTCGCCCTTAAAAGAGCTTCTCCGTTTAGAGTTCCCGGCACTTCTTTGATTATACTTGACCTTCCAGCTCCAATGATAGCCGTCCTGTTCTTTTGAATGACCAAAGTCTCAGAAATCCTGTAAGTTCCCTCTTTCAGATAGACAACGCCCCCACCAGAACCTATTAAATCCAAACCTTCCTGAATCGTCTCTGCATCTCCAGAGCCATCAAGAGCCACCAAAACAGTAGAAGCCCCCGCCCTTATGCCTTTCTGATTAACACCCTCATTAAACGCCCTATTATGTGCGAATAAAGAATCGTCTCCCTCTCCAAAGCCAAAATTTAAAGCCATTAAACCGTTCCTCCTTGAATGAAAGTAACAGTCTTTTGGTCAGTCAAGAGTTTCTCTATCGCCCTGAGCCGCCAAACAATAATATTCAACATATCCTCAGCTTCAATCCTCGAAGTAAAGCCAACCATGTTGAACGCAATGGCAGCAAGAGCCACACTTCTTGCGACATACTCAGTCATTATCCTCTTTTCTATCGCTCCAATCGCCGCCCAATTCGTGACGGCGTCATAGCGAATCATACAACAAACAAAAGATTCTGCCTGCAATCCGACTTCATCCCGTGTCTCGTCAGTCCATGCTGCGCCAACATTCTCCCCTTCATACGGAGTAATATCTGCAAGGTCTGCCATAGTTAGAGTTAGAACCATTTTAAAACCACCCCGTTCTTTTTCTTCTATGCCATTGAGCAGGCTTCGCAATATAAAGCTGCAATGTGAAGAATCTGCACCTGAAATATAAAGTTTGTATCATAATATCGCCTCCATGCCCATTGTCATAATATGAATAGCTTTAAATGTTTCGATTTAACACACCAACACGCTCTGACAAAAGCCTCTGCAATGTGGTCATATTTGCCATAAATGCGCAGATTCTTCTCGCTTGTGTACTCAAAAGTAACACTTCTCAAGCTTCTGAGCAATTTAAGGTTCGAAATAATATCAATACGTGAAGGCTCAGCTTCCATTAACATCAAAGCATTGCTGTAAAGGTCTTCCTTAAACAATTTGCCCTTCCTACCATCCTTATCCAGCGTCTTCTTTGCATTGTTAAGCGGCAATATCTTACGCCCGAGTTTCTCCATGAGAAAGTCAGTAATTCCACCGCCAACGCCATGGTCGTCTACCATAATGTTGGTAAAGCTAAACTTTTCTTGCAACTTTAAGATTCTTCCTGCGGTGTCAGTCATACTCTTGCCATTGTAAGCCTCAACATAAATGATTTTGACATGGTCTTTCTTCCCATCTGGCCTGTGCATCTCCGCAATACAAAAAGCTGTCTCATCCGCGCCATAACGTGCGAAATCAACACCCAGATAATACTTTTTAGTCCTGTCAAGCTTCTCATCCCACCTCATAAAAGTCATTCTACTCTTACAAAGAGCCGTGCTGAAAAGCTGATTGAACTCATCAATAAACTCACCCAGATATTCCTGAGCATACTCAACTTTGCTCAGACGCTTTTTCTCCTTCCTCAGAAACTCTCTTGGAATCCTCCTGCAATTCTCACTGCTAATATGCCATTGCCTAAAGTCAGAATCATGAAAACAATCATAAAAGAAACCCCCCTTGCCAAAAGGCGTGGATAACATGATGATATGACCGAAACCATGCAACTTTCTGGAGACAGCAATCATAGGCTTAACAGCAAGCCAGACGCTATCCGAGATATAGGCAGCTTCGTCCAATATGAGAAGGTCCAACGTAAAACCTCGAATGAACGCCCCCGTCTTTCCAGCAGGCAATGAATATAATTTAGAACCATTCTTTAAATGAGCCTTAGTCATGCTCGGAGCCTCAACATAGATGCTATATTTCTTCTGAAACTGTCTCTTTTTATCCTTGCTATTGCAAAGCTCCCAATCCTCAGCATGCTCTCGCTTGGCTTTCTCAATACATTCCCTATCAACAAAATCTAATAAGGAGCGTGTTTTTTCAAACAATAAAGAAGACTGTCTTTGTGAAGCTGCTAAAATCAGCGTTGTTGTGTTATTATTGCAGATGGCAAACTTCCCAGCCTTCCGACTGACAACTTCAGACTTTCCAACTTGCCTGCCAGCACGAATGACAATATCTCCCCAATACTTTAAAACTTCCTCTTGCCACTTATCAGGCTGGAAGATCTCGTCATGCTCGACGAATTCTTCCCAGATTCCCTTAACAGGAAACCAAAGCCTGACGAGTTCTTCCTCCTCAGACATCATCAGACCGCACTTTGTCCCCTAAATCTGCCGCCCACCCGAGAGCTTGATTTTCGTCCTCGTCTTCAACAACAAAACTAATTCTTTTCATCAGCCTACACCTTCAGGCTTCTTGTCCTTCCCAGGCTCTGACAAATCAAACTCAACCATAGGCAAATCCTTCATCATACCATTGATGAAGTCAAGCTGACATGTCAAAACCAAAGTCGCAATTTTACTCGACTTCAACTCAGCAATAACAGCAGACCTCATACCCTGCCAATCATTCCTATCAATAACTATTTCTGTTTTTTCTTCTGCCAATTTCTGACCTCCTCAGCTATCAAATAACCCGCAAAGCCTGAGCTGAAACAAAACAATGCAAATAAACATAAAATTACCATAAAGACCTCTCAAAACATCTTCCAATTAGAAAGCCAGACAAAAACCCAAACATCCAAAGCAAAATTAACATAATTTCAATTAACATTTTTCCTCCGAAGGTCGACTTTTCTTTCTTTTCTTTTCTTCTACGCCGCTCTTCCTTCCGTCTTTCTTTCTTTGTTCTCTCTTCATTGATAGTCACACCATTGGGGCTTATCACAAGCAGGGCCACAGTACGCAGCAGTAGAGCATCAGGGGGTTTAGACCTTTGCTCTCCTTAGTATGTGGTCTTGGAGTTGATAGTTCATACTCGCTGCTCTTGCGTTGTGCCGTGCTTGTCCTCTTCTTCCTTCTTGTCAGCTTTGGCTTCTTGAGATAGGGCTATGTTTCGTTTGGTCTCTTTGTTCCATGCTGCTCTTCGTTGTGCTAAGTAGCTCCTCATTGTTTATCCCTCCACGCTCGGGAGCGTGGCACAACAGAGACTCCCCGGCGGGGAGCAAGAGGGGGCATAAGAGCCGAAGGCTCCACAACAGAGACTCCCCGGCGGGGAGCAAGAGGGGGCATAAGAGCCGAAGGCTCCACAACAGAGACTCCCCGGCGGGGAGCAAGAGGGGGCATAAGAGTCGACCGGCTGGTCGGCTCCACAACCTTCCTGAGCCCCACCATTACAACGATTGCCGGACAAGACCGAGCTATGCTCGTGAATTGGCTGGGACGTGAGCTTCTTCGAATTAAGCGAAACGGAGCTGGAAAGCTGAAGAGCCGGAAAAGGGCTCGAAGCTTGGAAGCCTGAGTTGTCACTGCGTGGGGCGAAGGTTACTTCCCTATTGTGTATCTTGGTTGTCAATATGCCGCCCCTGTGTCGGTAAATCTCCATCTTTTGTGTCTCTTCAGGTAGCCGAGCTCTGTTAGGTTCTGCATGTTTACTGTTATGGTTCTGGGGTCAGTTCCGCATTCATGCATAATTGCACTTCTGACCTCTTTCAGTTTATACTCGCCTGTCGTGTTCTTCTCTCGAAGAGATAAGATCACACGACGCATACTATCAACGCTCATTTATCTGCTCTCCGTGATGGTTTGTGCTTGTGGTGTTCCGTCTGCATTACCTTCAACAGGCTTGACGCTGTCTGGAATGATGTTTGCGTAGACTTTGCCTGTTTTGCCTGGCTTGGCTATGCTCATGAACTCTACCATCTTGCCTTTCATTAGCTTTTCTGGGTCGAAGTTTTCTCCTATCTTGAGGACTGCTCCGAATCTTAGCAAGAGATTTCCCAATTTGCTTGTTGGATTCAGGAAGGCTGGATATCCTGCTTTCATTGAAAGGTCTGTTCCTGTTGGCTTGATTACTAAGTCAATGTAGGCATAGGGTTCTGTTCGCTCTTCTACTGCTATGATTTGTCCCATGTGCTTTCCATCTTCTAATCTTATGCTTTCTTCACATTTTACGTCCATTTTTTTCATCTCCAGAGCCTTAAAGGTCTCTTGTTTCTTTAGGTGTTACTTTTTCCCAGCCTTTGTCATATAATTTGCAGTTTGGGTTGTCGCAATATACATAATCTTCTGTTAGTGTTTTTAGTTCTTTTCCGCACACTTCGCATTTTTGTTTCATCTTTTTGTGATGGTGTTGCCTTCAAGCTTTATGATTTTGGCTGTGTGCATTAGGTCTATGACTGTTTTTACTGTTTTGAAGTTGAATCCTGTTTGTAGGCATAGGCTGGCTATTGTTGCGTCTGCTTCGAGAGTTGTGTCTCTTTCAATGAGTTTGAGTATCGCTCCTTGCAGTCCTTTCTTTAGTTGGGTTGGTGATGTCATTATAGGTTTCCTCCTGATAGTTTCGTTCTTTTTCAAATCTGAGAAGTCTTTGTATGGCTACTCTGATGAAGTGTAGCTCTGAAGAATAGCGGTCTTTTGTTTTGGTGATGGTCTCTCTGATGTTGTTTCTTACTTTGCTGTCAATCCTTAGATGTATGCTCTCGTCGAGGTTGTCCATTGTAGTAAAAAGAAGGGGGATAGATATATATAAATATGATGGTGATGTAGTATATATATCTTTTAGGGCTTGGCAGGGGTTCTTGTTTTGGTTGTTTCTTGTTACCTTTTTGCTGTTGTTTGTCTAAAGACAGGTTTTGAAAGAGCCGAAGGCACAACAGCTCTTCATCAACCTATATACTCGAGCCCCATAATGCTTATAAATCAGTTCTACCAATAAACTAATTAACTTCTAATAAGTCCACTAATATACAAGATATGAACCAAAAAGAGCATACCTCTAAGGCTCAGAAACCTATATACCCACATCATTTCTCTAACCTAAATACGAGCGATTTAAAGCATTAAGAAATCAGAAGGTCTATTTATACCCAAACTAAAGAAAACTACCATGCAGCAAGGTCTCTCCATGCTCCATCAGCATAGACCTGAGCCTTGTTGTTTGTTGTATCGATAATTAACTGCCCCTCAACAGGACTGCCTGGCTGAGCAGCCACAGGCTTAAACACAACACCACCATCTAAATAAGTCATACCATCAACTTCTAAAATCTCCTCAACACCAATACAACCATCAGCAACAGTCCAATCTGTAATATGATTAAAAGGATTATCTGTGTCAAGCTCTGCAACTGTGCTGCTCGTGACTGCGATTCCTCCTCTATCCATCAAGATATGACCAAAACCAGCATTATGAACTGTAAACATTCTATCTTTAGCGTTGCTGGTTATTTTGACCGGTTGGAAAGCAGCATTATATTTAGTGTTTCCGCTCGCATTGATAATAGGCTGCAAACCAATTGCATAACCATTTCCACCTGTGTCATTATTCTGAGCATAACCCTGATAACCAACTGCTAACTTGCTATTGGTTGCTTCTGAAATTACTGCTGCCGTTCTACAAGCAACAAGGTTGCCAGCTCCAACATCAGAGCTTGTTATTATTAACTTAAAAGCCCCTGTCGAAGCATTGCCAGCCCCTGAGAAAGTCATATTTATCATTTCATCTTGAACGAAATCAGCTGCGAAATCAATGAATTTTTGGCTGCCTCCGACAGTCCCTGTCGTTGTGATGTCTACATCAAAAACGCACAAAGTAGGATTCAAACCTCCTGCAACTTGTGCGAAATTATAATTAAAATCTAACCCTTTGAATGTCGGAATAGCGAAGATTCCATTATATTCATAGTCTACTGTGTGCTTCCAACCTGTGTAAACTGTTGTCGGAACAGTCGCCGTCTCCACTATATCTATATTACATTCATGAAGAACCTTCGTCCCGGCAACTGTGATGGTTGTTGTGTTGTAAGAAGCCGCCTCTAAGTCCTTAATAGGGTCATTGCTACAATCTAATTTCAAAAAGAGTGCTTCAATATTGACGCCATTGATTAGAATTTCTTTAGCATTGACGACTTTTGTTTTCACATGAGGGTCTATGTTTTCCCTTGCGTTGTCATAGCCTGAGTTTCCTCTCGGCGTAGCCTTTGAGGATCGCGAAGGCTTGAACATATTTTGCATTTTCGCCATTGTAATCAAGATAAAAGAAGAAGAAGTATAAAAAGTTTACGTTGATGTGACTGTTTCCCACGCTGCTCCTGTCCAAACCATCAATTTATTATTTGTAGAATCATACATGATAGTTCCTTTCTGTGCTGTGACAGGGAGAGAGGCGTTCGCTGCGTTTCTCAGAATCAGCTCTTTTGGAGCGATTGAATCAACAACTGTGGCTGCCATCTTATTTCTTGCCTCGCTTTGGTTTCTCTTCTTCAGGTTTGTTAGGCACTATGATTGGCTCTTCTTCTGGCTCGATTTTTGGCTTGCCAAATTCTTTGATGAGAGAGCCATCATCTTGGTCGAGGTTGCCTTCTTCCATGAGCCTGTCGTATTCTTTCCTTCGATTTTCTTTTGACATTTTTATGCCTCCGTGCAAACTGCGAAATAGACATATTTATTTTGAATGTCCTGCCAGCTTGTTATGCTTTTGACTATTGCTCCTGCCTCTGTTGAAAGGGCAGACGCTATTGTTGCAGTGTCCCCGACTGTGTAGGGGCCTAAGACTGTGACTGTGCCGGCTGCCATCTTTATACACCCGTTATTTTACAGATAGCGTCAGGATTTATGACTTGAATCTGTCCGACTTCGAAAGCCCTTATCGTGTATTTGATACCGGGGTCTTCGATGGTGTGGACTTGTAAGCCTACAACCGCTTTCCATGTCAAAGCTTCTTTTGCTATGACAATCTGCGCTCCGCCTTCTGTTATTGAGTTGCTTGAGATAACTGTTAAACCGCAAAGCTTTCCTACTCTGCCGTTCTTTGTCACGCCGTCGCTCCAGAATTCTCCTGCGTTTCTGACGTTTGCGTTTCCCATCAATTCTGCAAAGTTGGTAGGGTGTGTTAGAAGATAACCGTTTCTGTCAGCGTCATAATTGTCTATTGCAATCTCTGCTTTTCCGTTGAGAATGTCCTGAACGGGGTCTCTGTCTGCTATGACTGTGTTGTTCCATGTAGCGTTGGCTGCTTTGGTGTTGCCTGCGCTTCCCAGTATCGCCGCAGCGATCACTGTATCAACACTTTTGGCAACAGCTCTGGCTATTCTTAGAAGTGTCCTTGCGATAACATCAACAGCATTGGTCTTTGCGTCTTCCCAAGAGATTACGCCTTCCATTGCATGCTTGACATTCCTTCCTGATGTAAGCTCCCATGAGACCTCTCCGTAAGGGAAGTTAGCCAATCTTGGCACACCCTTGACGTTGATTTCTCCGCCTGCTGTGAGGTCGGCTGCGGTTTCCTTGTAGTAGGTTTCCGTCCATGCGTTGCTTTTTTGAATCATACAAAGCTGTTTTAGCTTGTATTCTTGTAATGCGAAGCCTTTGACTACGGCTGAAACATTGCTCGCCCTTAAATCTGCTTCTCCAGTTGTGTCATATACCATTTTTTTTTACCTCTTAGATAAGAACTCTAACGCTTTGAGTGTCTGAGCCTGCGAAAGCTGCGAGAGCATGTCCGAATATGTCGCCTGTCTCTGCTTCTCCAGCCGCTGCAATCTTTATCAAGTTTGCAGAGTGGATTGTGACAGGAAGACCTATACCTATTGCTACTGCTCCGCCTTCTGTCAGGTCGAAGATTCCGTTAGTGTAAGCTGTGACTGTTGTGCTCCCATCATTTGCGACCTTTTCAGCTGCACAAATACCTGCACAGATATCTCCGTCTGCATTTGAGAGGTCAGCCTCTCTGTTGTCTGAAAGTTTTAGAATTGTTCCTTTTGGGAAAGCGTCTGCGTCAGCACAATTATACTGAATTGGGTCTCCGCCGTTCCCTAAGAGTTCGATTATTACTGCTTCATTTGCCATAAATATGCACCTCAGTTTGGAGATATGGCTACTGATATATTTAAATGTTTCGATTCTTACGTCAGAAGCACGTTAATAGCGACTGTAAAGACGCAGAAAGCAATTAGCATCAGCGTTTCTTTATTGCATTTCAAGTTTGGTTTCATGTTTTCATCTCCGGATTTCTCCACTCGTGTAGAAAGCCGAGAGTGCAAAACATTACCGAACCCAGCAATTACCACAGATGTCCTGCTTGTCTCGCTCAGTGCCCTTCATGAACTTTCTCAGATTCTTGCATTTCTTGCAGGTCTTCTGATAGATTACCCCGTCCGCAACATCATTATTTGCCATCGGCTGCCTCAGGGAAAGGGTTTAAGCCTGTGCCTTCTACCAAAGACATTGCAGCGTCTTTCTCTTTCTGAGCTTCTGACTTCTCTTGCCCGGCAGATGCCCTGCCGTGAGTTTCAGTCTCTTTGACAAAGGCTTTGAAGTCTGTCATTTTCTTATCTATCTTCTCTTCGACGCCTTTGATTTCTTCGAGCTTTTCATTCAGCCTCTTGCTGACTTCGGTAGCGATTTTTAGCTCTGCATTGCCATCAGCTGCTTTCTCTTCAGCAGCTTTCTCGTCTGCCTCTTTCTTCTCTGCCGCAGCAATTCTTTCTTCAGCTTCTTTCTTTGCTTGGTCTTTTGCATCTTGAATTATTTTTATATATTTTTCTTCTGTCATATTATCCTCCTGTTTTAAGCTGAGGCATTGCCCAGCCACCTAATCCTGCTACTGCCGCAATCACGACAGAGAAGACTGTTCCGTTGATTCCATTGCTAAGGGCTACACACTCCATAATGCAGAGTGCAATTATCGCACTTACTGGAATTTTCCAGTTGATGAGTCTCTGTTTCCGTCGCTCCATCCTTTTCCACCGTCCTTTTTTTCGTCTCTGTTTAGGTCTGGCTCTATCATAGCTGGGAAGTTAAATTCAACTTTCAAGCCAAGCTGATTTCTAATCTGCTCTTCTAAAAATAGCTGATTCCACTCTACAACTTGTTGCCAAGCCAGATATAAGACCTTGCTTTCTGATTCACTCCCACCAGTCGATATTCCCTGCACAATCGCAGGCACGCCCTCAGCCTTCAAAAATTGACTTTCAAGAAATTTAATCCAGGGCAGAGGATCCAGCGTACTATTTGCTGGGATACTCATTCTGTCAATCTTGTCGACTGTGTCTTTAGGCACTACAAGATTCTCGCTTTTATTGACTGTTTGGTCTACCTTTACTTTGAAGGCTGCCAGCTCTGCGTCATCATCTGCGTCTACGCTGAAAACCCAGAGAGGCTTTACATATCTGTTGAAGATTATTCTTTGGTCTCTGACAACCTCTTCATATCTTTTGAGGTCATTCTCCATCTTCTCGGTTGTGCCTGTTCCATGAATGTTGTCAGCCATACGATTCCAAGCCAGATGGAAAATTTCATCTGGCTTGAACTTCTTAAACATCTTGCCTTTGGCTCCGGACCGGCTCGGATTTAGATTCGAGACTTGCTCGTAGCCTGTGATGATTCCGTAATCGTTCGCTGTGATTTTGAACGTGCCGGGATTGAGCGGCTTTAGATTGACAAGCTTTCCACGTTTGTTCTTGACAATCTCAGCGAGGAAATCTCCACATACCGAATAGACTTTGACAGCGTTCTGCATTATTGTATTGAAGCTATCCTTGCCACAGCCCCTGATGTCATTAAGGATTGCAGTCGTTTTCTTGTCAGCCTCGAAGCCTTTTCCAATACACCAAATGCTCTTTTTATCCACGAGGGAAGAAAAAGCATTGATGTTGTAGTAATAGCCGTGCCACTTTCCCCAATCCATCTGGTAATCTTGAGGGCTTGTCTCTTCTGAAGGGACATTTATCAAATCAACTGCGTTGCTCATATCTGTATAATCAATTTTGCTCGGTTTAGTTTTCGCCATATAATATCATCTCCTTTATGCTCCTTCTATATTCATCCAGCCGCCTGCATAGATTTGCATGCCGCCAACTGTTGTATTGTAAATTATCATCCCATTCTGAACGCTGCTTAAATTGTTTCTTTGCGTTGTTGTTAGATTAGGGAGCTTTATTGCAGCAGTCACAACCCCACATTTTAAGTTTCCGTAGGAATCTAACCACCATGCATCAGATTCTGAGGCTGTGGATAGTCTGCTGTGAAGGTGTAAATCATCCACCATAGTGCCATCTGTTAAATCATCAGTTTCTGCTCCTGTTGCTGTTGTGTCGGAATGTGAAGCCACTGTGTGACTTTGAGCGTGGCTTGCCGTGACGGCAGCGTCAATATTCGCCCCTGTTGATGCTATGTCTGAATGGCTCGCCGCATTGTGACTTTCCGCATGATGTGGAGCTCCATTCGCTATTGCTGTGTGATTTGCTGCTGTGAAAGTCTCTCCTGCAAAAACAACCGTATCTGTTCCCGTATCTGAATAGTCTGCTGTGGTGTTTCCGCTCGTGACGTTTCCATCAACCACGTTGTCGCTCGCATTTGCATTGACGATTCTAACTCCATAATCGTTGCCCTGACAAATATTATTCGCAATGATATTTTCGTTTGCTTGGTGTGCTGCATCTGCCGCCTGAACTAAAATTCCCTCTCCTGTGTTGTCATTGCAGACATTGCCGCTTACAATGTTATTAGAACCCCATAAAATGAAAATTCCTCTGCTTGAAGAAGTCACAGTATTTCCTATGATTACGTTTTTCTCTGACGCATTGATTTTCAGTCCCCAAGATGTAGAGCGGTTCTGAATCACAATGTTACTGTTCGAGCTGTTCGTGAGTAGAATGTCGCTGTCGCTTCCATTCGCAAACCAATTAAAGCCAATAAAAGAATCAGTCGCTCCATTGAATTCTATTCCCACAATGTCCGTGCCGTCTTGATTGAAATAGATGTTTTTAAGGACAATGCTATTTTTGCTCGTCGCCCTTAAAAGAGCTTCTCCGTTTAGAGTTCCCGGCACTTCTTTGATTATACTTGACCTTCCAGCTCCAATGATAGCCGTCCTGTTCTTTTGAATGACCAAAGTCTCAGAAATCCTGTAAGTTCCCTCTTTCAGATAGACAACGCCCCCACCAGAACCTATTAAATCCAAACCTTCCTGAATCGTCTCTGCATCTCCAGAGCCATCAAGAGCCACCAAAACAGTAGAAGCCCCCGCCCTTATGCCTTTCTGATTAACACCCTCATTAAACGCCCTATTATGTGCGAATAAAGAATCGTCTCCCTCTCCAAAGCCAAAATTTAAAGCCATTAAACCGTTCCTCCTTGAATGAAAGTAACAGTCTTTTGGTCAGTCAAGAGTTTCTCTATCGCCCTGAGCCGCCAAACAATAATATTCAACATATCCTCAGCTTCAATCCTCGAAGTAAAGCCAACCATGTTGAACGCAATGGCAGCAAGAGCCACACTTCTTGCGACATACTCAGTCATTATCCTCTTTTCTATCGCTCCAATCGCCGCCCAATTCGTGACGGCGTCATAGCGAATCATACAACAAACAAAAGATTCTGCCTGCAATCCGACTTCATCCCGTGTCTCGTCAGTCCATGCTGCGCCAACATTCTCCCCTTCATACGGAGTAATATCTGCAAGGTCTGCCATAGTTAGAGTTAGAACCATTTTAAAACCACCCCGTTCTTTTTCTTCTATGCCATTGAGCAGGCTTCGCAATATAAAGCTGCAATGTGAAGAATCTGCACCTGAAATATAAAGTTTGTATCATAATATCGCCTCCATGCCCATTGTCATAATATGAATAGCTTTAAATGTTTCGATTTAACACACCAACACGCTCTGACAAAAGCCTCTGCAATGTGGTCATATTTGCCATAAATGCGCAGATTCTTCTCGCTTGTGTACTCAAAAGTAACACTTCTCAAGCTTCTGAGCAATTTAAGGTTCGAAATAATATCAATACGTGAAGGCTCAGCTTCCATTAACATCAAAGCGTTCGAGT
>Ga0222682_1000114_pt1 | contig 18253 bp, 31 predicted proteins | sample AntAcemetage1008_FD_179812 | JGI IMG/M metagenome (GOLD analysis project Ga0222682, IMG submission 179812) | Saline water microbial communities from Ace Lake, Antarctica - #1008 | ecosystem: Environmental > Aquatic > Non-marine Saline and Alkaline > Saline | place: Antarctica: Ace Lake...
CAGGCGGAACTAAGCATGGGAATGATTTATTTCACAATAAATTTCTTGTCTGATCCATTTTAATAAGTTATTTAAATAAACTAATGCATATATATAACTAGGCGGTATACAAAAATATGGCACAGCATCCACTAACGGATCTTCCACCATCATTATGGAAGATGGTCTCTTGGTTAGAAGAGATCTGTCCTTATCAATATGTAGAGAAGTATGTTCAATACTCTCAAACAAAGGACAATAAAACACACAGATTTAAAATCTTTACAAAAGAAAACCAATATAATATAGTTGTCAATATGAATGATGATGACGTACCACATTATATTGGAGCATCATTTATTTCACGTAAGCCTAGGGCTGGTGAAGATTGGAATAGAGGAAACGATTTACCTGACGGAGATTATTCCGAAGAGAAACTAGGATACATCAAGTCAGCTATAGTAGCTACAGAACTTGTTAAGATTATTAGCCCTAAACATCCTGGCGAAACAAGTATTATCAGCTATGGTAAAAATAAAAAACATTTTAAAGAAGACTCAGAATCTTTAAATATGCTACCACCATGGCATTCATACAACCTCAAAAAAAGATATGAAGAACAAGACACGAAATGTATCGATAAATATTAAAAACATTTGGAGGAAAAATAGTTTAATAATTAATACACTGCCTAGTGTATATGCTAAAGTTAAAACAAGTAATAAAAACTAATATGCAACTTAAACCAATTCAAGTAATAGATAAAAAAGAACAAGCAATCACAAACAAGATAATGAAGACATATGCTCAAGCAAAGGAGGCAACAACAACCTATTATCTTAACGAAGGTGAGGATAGATATAAAAATAAGATGATCACTATTGAATTTCAAAATAAAATATCAACACTGTTTGCAGAAAAGCAAGCATATCTAAATGCAAAAGCTTTGGATGAAGAAGCTGAACAAAAGGAAGCACACTTAAAGCGAATCGCACGTTTAAAACGTGTTGCTAAGACATATAGATAAACCAAAAACAGATACTCAAAGAACCTAGATGCTCACTCGCTTACTTTAGTAAACTAATTAATTAATTAAATAAATGTATGTTTGGATTTAAAAAACTATTAAAAAGAATAAAATCTTTAGAGAACATGTTAGGAGTTTCATACTCCGGGACAGATCTTGGCGATGATTGGGAGGTACATATCGTTCCCAATGGTAATATATATGGAAGAATGAAAAAGCTTGATGACATTAAAGTAAAAAAACACACGCCAAAATCAAGCGATTAACTAAATATAAAATTACTATTTTATATATTATAAACTAAGATTACAATCTTATGACCAAATCGCAAACCGTCGAAGCTTTATCAGCAGTGATAGAGGTCGACAAGACAACCGTCAACAAAATGTTGAGCGGCCTAGCTGCTGTAGCATACGAAGCAGTCAAGGTAGATGGCGAGTTTATCATCCCTTATTTTGGTAAACTTGTTAGAGTCGATCGCAAAGCTAGAGTAGGGAGAAATCCTGCTACTGGTGAATCGATTAAAATTCCAGCTAAAACCGTTCTCAAATTTAGAGTAAGCAAAACTGCAAAAGACGGAATCTTATAAACCATATGGTATACGAGAAAGAGCAGGAGCTCAAAGACCACTATAATAAATATCCAAGAGGTGGCACTACTATAGCCAATCCTCAAGCATTAAGATCTATATTCGATATGGCTGAGATAAATATCAGCCCACATAGTAATGTGTTAGATCTAGGTTGCGCGTCCGGCGTGATGTCAGATATTATACGAAGAGAGTATGATGTTAATGTTACTGGAGTTGACTCCGCTTTTTCTCGTATCCTTATTGGGAGAGAAGAACGTCCCAATATAGAATACATTGAGCAAGACATCCATAAATTTGTACGTACAACAAAGCGTAATGTATTTAACCTATAATAAACAACACGCTCATACTGCCTATTAAGGACGAGTCACTGAGCGAAAGTATTTCCATAACTTCTATGTCATTCGGAACGAAGTCATACAAAAAAGGCGATGGGTATGGACTCAAAGCTGATCGTAAGCATGGTGCTGATCGCTCTGAACGCTATCGCATTAAGAAAAAACTTTATGAAGATAAAATTATATACAATCAAGGGATGTAGCAACTGCTTGCTAGTTAAGAAGTTTTTTGATAAAATGAAAGTAGAGTATGAAACAATAGACTGTGATGAAAACTTAGAAGAATCTATTCAAGTAATGAAAGAAGCGAAGAGTGAACAATTACCAATTGTAAAGTACACTACTGATTCAGATTCTTATATTATAGGTTATGATAAAGAAAATCTAGATAAACTATTCAACCTTATTAATTAATATATTAATTAAATTATCAAAACAATTTATGAAAGAACAAACTACAGTACCACAAAAAGACCCACAAGCTAAGGAGCCAACAACTCCTGGCAACCAGGTCCCAGCTGGTGCACAAGTACCCGGTGTCGATGTGACTACCGGCGTTCCAGATGGTACTACTGATGCTGAACCTAAGAAGGAGCAAGCTGCTCCACCTATAGATCCAGCAGCAGAAGAACCAGTAGTTCCTGCAGAGGAACCTGCGAATCAAGAAAAACCTGCTGTATAGCAGATATTTCAATGTATAAGTAACACACCCTATTAAGGGATGTCACTGCTTAAAATAAATTATATGATAATTGTGGGGCCGAGTTTAAAACTCGGTCCTCATCATATCTATGAATAAAATATATATAGCCATCCCCAGTACAGACGGAAATATATTCTTTGAATTAGCTTTACGTCTTACTGATTGGCAATTGCAAACATCAATAGCAGTTAAAATAGTGTATCATCCTTTCCTAGCACCCATTGATCACGCTAGAAATGTTATAGTACATGACTTCTTGTTGACAGATTGTACACATCTCATGATGGTAGATGATGATATTGTCCCACCATATGAGGCGCTTGAGCATTTACTATTACATAATAAAGATATAGTAGCTGCTGCGTGCCCTCTAATAGGTCCCAATAGTAATGGAGAATTGATCACGACAATGAATGCGTACGATTTAGACAAGGAAGGCGCGTATACTATAATAGAATCTACCGGGATCCGTAAGGTAGATGCTGTAGGAACTGGATGTATGATGATTAAGCGAACAGTATTCGAAACGTTACGAGTACCGCCGTTTATCACGGAATATAATGTAGATGGTATCAAGTATAGAGGAGAAGATCTTAACTTTTGTCATCAAGCTAAGTTAGAAGGCTTTGATACATACGTAGATTTTAATATTAAATGTAAGCACATGAAACTGTGTAACTTACTAAAACTATGACATCTAAATATCACAAAGGATTATCTAAAGAACAGATAGAGCTAATGGAAAAGTTAGCTCACCATGAGCATGCACGCTGGTCTGATTGGCAAAAGTATGTGCATTCACTATGCATAAAAGACGATGGCGGAAATCTAATCATTGCCAGAAGCATGAGAGATCATTGGGAACGGCAGATCAAGATAGAATATAAAGATCTATCTGAAGTAGAGAAAGACTCTGACCGTGAACAAGTCATTAGATATTGGAATTTAATTAAATAGAACACAATAAAAAACACCTCACTATTAATGTGAGGTGTTTTTATTTATCTAGAACCTTTGCTACAATTTTCACTAGCCCACAGTGGCTGAAGGTTAGTCAGAGCCCAGGACTGTGCGAACTCAGGTTCGTCTACTGTTGCATAATTAAAACTTATGTCTGGCCTGATGTGATCAACATGCCAGTCGCCGTAGTTTTCCCACGTCATACCTGGTTTGAACATGGACTCAAGCCGGGTTATTAGATCTTTTATCTTAAACGGTAGTACTTTGTCTATGCTAGCTCTGTACTTCTTGCCGCCATGGTTGAGTAGTTTGAGACGTACAGCTGAGGAGATGTTGTGTCTTAATTGGCCGTGAGGAGTAGCTCGTACTTTGTCGTGATACTTCTTCTCTGAAGCTTTACCTGCTGGTGTTTGACGATAGGCTTTAATTTGTGCCTTGATCTTATCCTTGTTGGACTGGTAATAAGCTACTCGTTTAACTTTGAGCTTATCCTTGTTTTCCTCACGCCAGGTCTTACTTCGTTTAGCTATCTTTTCTTTATTAGCCTCACGATATTCTTTGCACCATATAGCACATTGAGCCTTACGTTTAGGAGTTTTATAAAGGTTCCTAGCGTAAGCTAAGTCGTGTTCTTTATGTCTAGCATGCCAGTCTTTCATATCTGTATTACGTTTATCTCTATGTTTAATGCGATTAGTCTTCTGATAAATTTTAGTTTTACCAGAAGCTTTATACTTTAGATATTGCTCATGCTTTTGTTTAGCGATTTCTTCTATAGTTTTAGCCATAATATTATAGTTAATAAATAAAGGTGCACCAATTAAGGTACACCTTTACTATATCATAGCTGTAATAATTGTCAACTACGCTTCTGTTATCAAGCCTCAGAAATATTGCTAAATCTACCATGTTTCTGCAATGCTGAAAAGGTTAGAGCTCCATAACCATTGACGGTCATTTGAAGGTAATCTAAACCTTGTGATTTAAGATCCTGCCATCCAGTTGATTGGAAATTCTGTAACACACGCCAATTAATATAATTTTCATTAAGCATAATCATCGTGCTTGTTGGACAATATCTATCTTCAATCATTGGAATACTCTTGAAGAAGAATGCGTCGTATCCGCCCATAGCAACACGTTTGTTGCTGATGTCAGACCCAAACTGAGTACCAGAGAAGTAGCCTGTGCCACTTGCACCAGTAGAAACTCTCTTGGATAGAGAATTTTCGTAAGCTTCTAGTACACCAGGTGCACAGAACATTACGGTTGCTGGATCTTGATCCAATTTTGTTACTCGTACATTTGTACGGAGCTAATCATTTCTGTTAGCTTCTGCATATTACTATGCAGATCAGACTATATCTTACTCATACATCCTTTTATATAATCGTATGAGTTTCTTTTTTTCAGGAACTTTATACATCATGCTGTCAGGAATCTTCTCGATAAAAGGTTCTATGATATTTTCATAGAATTTTAATCGATCCTTACCAGCTAGATATAGATGACTATAACGCTTTCCTTCGCGTTTGCTGAATTTCTGATAAACGTTGAACCTAAGTCCAAAGTTATCATTCATGCTTTTAGCCATCAGCATATTATCAGAGTATGAATAGGCATTAGAATAAATTGATATAGCAGTTTTTTTATCTTCATAAGATCCATCATCTAGATACCAGAGTAGTACACCTAATGGTGTAAGCGCTTTCATTATATGAGTATCTATTGTTCTACCTTCTCCATGATACATCCTCATTCTTAATTTTGTATAAGAAGGATGTTGCATAGAAGTAGCTTTATAAAGAGTCTGCCATGTAGGATGAGTCTTCTCATATGATGTTTCATTTATTCTTACTTTAGTAAGATGTTCCATCATACTGAGTTTCCAATCTAAGTAATCTTTATTAACAGATGTTACTGCTAGTCTAGAATTAAGACGATCCTTTTCTAATTTAGATAATGATCCATCACCTAGGATCATACCTATTATTGCTCCTTTAAATTGTAAAGTATCCATAGTCGTTACACATGCCATACTGGCTTAGCTCGGTATTGTCCTGAATAAACAGGAGGTTCACCGAATTTAATAGAATTTTATATGGGCAATCAAGTTTATGAAACTAAAAGTTCACCCATTCGCTTTGTGTCATACCACATAGCATTGATAGCGTCCCAAGTTAGTACTGTAGTAGAATTATCTTGGTAACCTCTCCCATTTATTTTAATTCCCTGGACTATCGCTTACCATCTTTCGATGATTCACTTCGCTTAGTCTCTACGGCTGCCGAAGGAACAAATGTATGTTTTTCTTTTTTAATCTTAAGGAATAAATCTTCTCTTTCCTTAAGTTGATTGTTAGTGAGTTTCCTCACTGGTTTAGATCTACCGATAATATCGGTACCGGATGATTCTTTCATCCGCCTCAGACGATCTTTCTCTTGTCTGTTCTTAAGACAACAGAACTGATATGCATATTCGGCCTGTTTCTTTTTATATCTTAGGAACGGTGCTAGAAGTTTTAATAAAGCCTGAGCTTTATCTTGGGATACAATTTCCCATCTATACACCGTGGCATTACCATGTCCGTATTGTTTACAGACATATATCTTGCCGCCAAATATACCTTTGATATAATCCAGCATTCTTCCATCAACTTGATTGATGTGAATCCCAACTCTATAGTTAGGGCTCTTCTGCTGGCACTGCGCTCTGGGGGCATGTTTTGATATTGTGATGCATCCATCACTATCAATCACACCAGCTAGATACGCAAGTTGCAATCCTTTATTTTGTTTCATACATTTGTAATGAACATTTGTTCCTTTGCTTGCCAGGGGTTAGGCTATGCCCGTTCCCCTAATAAGAAGTGATTTAAAGCTGGCAGAGTAAGGAATGATTTTTCCAATACCAGCTGTTAGTATCCATATCGATTCCACCAATTAGCTTCTCTGTACCAGGATCACCCTGAAGTGCTCCTCGTAAACCGATCATACCAGTTTCACCATCTATATTTGTGCTGTAAAAATCAGTAATAACTGCCTTACGTAAACGTTTGGTAGCATTTCTCATTTTAATAGCAGCAATGTCAATAATTCTGCTGGCTCCTTGGTTCTCTGCAAGTCTTAAGTTATGAATCTTAAGAGTTACGTGATACTGATTGTGCCTGACGTTTCCTTATTCCGTCAGGATCGGAACATAGCTTCAACGTAGAAGATACTTTCCCGTTGTCAAAACGCTTGTTCTCTACTGCGGCCCGAATTCTTTTATGTTCATCTTTGGATATACATTTAGGTATTCCAAGCTTGAACTGTTTACACTCAGCTAATCTATCACTGAGTTCTTGTCTCTTTTGTTGCTCATGTTCAGAAAGCTTTTTTGTTCCACCCCATTTACCTTTTAATCTTCCTCGTTTTAATCCGACAATTTTTCTATCTATTAATCTTATAGCAAGTTCTGCTTCATCTTTTTTTACTCGAAGAAAAGGAAGTAAAGTTTTTAAAGCTTTCTTCATCTTATGCATATCGCCAAGAGTCCAGATATAAACTGGTCTTCCTGACTTTTCGCTGACTGTGAATCTTACTGTACCACCAAATAGCCCAATAACTACATCCACCCATTGTGGTGTTGTCATCCATATTTGAAGCCTAGTCATAATTCTAGTCTCACCTACATAAGAACATGTTATACATCCCTCGCCATCTATAAGGCCAGCGACATAAGCAACCAGAGATTTCTTATCTTTTTTCATGAATTCTGCTTGCAAGAGGTTACCAATTTCAGGCTTCCCCTTATTAGTTTTGATTTAGTTGTTAAGGGAACGACGTATCATTTAGATATGCTAGCGTTTTATTCACATACTAGCCTCTCATCTTCCCACTTTGTACCACCAAAGACTTTGTATTTGTCTATGGTTCGGACTATCGCTTTATGGCTTATGGCATGCCATATCAACTCGCTTAGTCTCTACTCCTGCACAGGAATAACCTTGCTTGGAGGGGATTCACTATTTCAGTGTTCCCATTAATTAGAGTTGATTTTATATGCGCAGATAAAACGTTAGGAACGTTTACGCATAGTGGGCTCCAGACAAAATGTCTTGTTCACCCGCTGCCCAGGTAGTGCTAGTGTCGTAAGAACCGACTGTATTAGCTACATCAGTAGATCCGCCCTTCGCGAACGCTGTGACATAACCGACTTCCAATGGTTCAACGATCTCTCGTCCATCAAAACTCATTGTGTTACTTCCGTATTCTTTTACGGAACCTACGAGATCTTTCCTCGTAGCTCATGGTTGTTTTTCCCATGAGATCAGACTGTCGCTTGAAGGCTAACTGCTTAGCAGCTTCCGCCTTCTCTCTTTGCTCAGTCGTTAGACCTACCTTTGGCATAGTGATTGCATATTTATTAAGATGTTTTACTTCTTCATGAATCTTTTTTCTAATCATTACTTCATTAGCTGATAAAGGATTACCATGTTTATTCCCTAATCTTTTTTTAACTCCTACATCTATTCTAGATTGGAGTCTTATGGCTGCTTCAGCTTGTTTTTTCTTTGTCTTTAAAAAAGGAAGAAGTTGTTTGAGAATATTTGTGGCACTTGAGCCAGTCGCTTCCCAGACAAACCCAGGAAAATATCCTGAATCTTTTTGAGGTACTAGATTAACTGCACCTCCGAATGTCCCATGGAAAAAATCCATGATCTCTCCGCTGTTCATCTTAATTACTACTCTTGGCAAGTATGTATAGTTTATAGTTCCACTTGAACCACCAGGTTTATAAACCTTGATGCCAATGTAACCTTCTCCATCTATTATACCTGCTGCATATGCAATCCTGGACTTTTTGTCCATCTTCATACGCTTCGTGTTTGGCCGGGATTCCCAATTTCAGGGTTCCCCTTATCAAAAGAGATTTTACCTACCCAATTTTGTCTAGGTAATGCTAACCCGAAGTCGCCTTCTTGACTAGCTTTGAAGATTCTCTCTGTAACAGGAGAACCTTCATAAATTTGATTCGTGACTAAAGGCATAAACCTTTGTTCGGTCGATGTCTGTAATTCACTTAATACTGTTTCTGCCATATGAGTTGTTTCTTGATGTGGTCAATTAATTAATAAAAGAAACAACGTTTATACTCACTGGAGATTCGCCTTGGCTGCCTTCGTAGCTTCAGCCCATGCAGTATCCTGCGAGGCTTTAGTAAACGTAGGAGCTGTTGGATCAGGCGTCCCCGGAGGAGTTGGGGAAGTTCCCGCTGACTGAGGGACTTTTATTTTGCCCTCGTTTTCTTTCGCGATGTCAGCTTTGATTTTCTCCCCTTGTTCTTCAGCTATTTTATCAACTAGCTTTTTATACTCTTCCTGCTTAGCTTCCGCAATCTGAGTTACTGTTTGCTCTGAACCGGATTCAATCTCAAATAAGATTGCATCAGGATTAACGTCAGGAAATCTAGTAATTATTGCTTGAATCTCAGATGTAAGACCGATCATCTCGTCCTTAAGTTTCATCTCTTCAAGCTCTTTAACTGTGGTATTTTGAAATTCCTCTTGATTCTTTTTAACACCATCAAGCTCAGACTTCCATGCCTCATCTCCCTTGAGAGGTTCAGCTGGTGCCGGAGTTGCCGGTTCTGCAGGTGTTGCTGGTGCGGGATCAGCCGGTTTGGCTGGTTCAGCTGGATCTGCAGGTGTCGGCTCAGTTGGTTTAGGCTCAGGATCATTAGCTAACTCACCCAAGGCTGCATCAAGAGAATTTTGTAAAGCATCAATCTTAGCCTTACTAGTATCAACAGGTTCTGGAGCTGGAGCTGCAGGATCAGCCAGAGCTGCAGGATCAGCTGGTGTTGCTGGATCAGCTGGTGTTGCTGGATCTACTGGTGGTGTTGCTGGATCTACTGGGGCTGTTGGTGTCGCAGGTTCGGCTGGTGTAGCCGGCGCTGCTGGATCGACCGGTGGAGTTGGAACCACTGGTTCATCTCCCTCGGCAAAATTCATAATATACATAATGTTGTGGTCTTAATTATTTAGGCTCTGCTGGTGTAGCAGGCGTAGCTGGCTCAGCCGGTACGGCTGGGTCGATTGGTGCTGCAGGATTTGCAGGCACTGGCTCCGTTGTTGGAGCAACTGGCGGTTTTCTAAGAACCTTTCTTAGAAGACTAGCAGCTTTTGATTGAAGAGTTGGTTTAATCATACTTGTGATCTTAGTTATTATTATAATAAATTAATAAGATTCAGTCAACACGAACTTGAGTTCGTATTATGATTTGCCTGCTTTTCTGACCTTAGATGCTGCAATTTTGCGTAAGTTCTTCGCCATGTTATAGCGTGCAGTACCAGGTCTGCAGGATGGTCCGCCAAATTTGCTACCGGAACATACTCCGGCAGTGCCGCGCTTCTCTATCCCTTTGAATGCTTTTCCGATCCAATTAGGTTTAGCCATATGTTTATTTATTAGAAGCAACTTTCCTACGTAATACATTAGCTGCTTTTTTTCTTAATGGGCCTTTGCCTTGTCCTATACCAAGGCCTCGACCGGCTCCGCCAGATTTAATCTTGGAGCCAGGGCATGGTTTATTCATATAATTATTTCTTTTTATTCTTTAACCAGAAAGGAACGAACTTCTTCTTACCATCCTTATCCTTCTCGTCTTCGTCTTCATCATCGTCTTTCTTTTTATCTTTTTTATCTTTACCCTTGCCTTTACGCAATCGCGCAGCGGCTAGAGCTCTCATCTTTTTAGACATTGCCATATGTTTATAGTTAGTGTGGTCTTAGTTAATTATTTCTTAGCTGCTTGTAGCTTTCTAATCTCTTCAATTTCCTTTTTATCTTTTACCTTATCAAATTTGAAATTAGACATCTTACGACCAGCACGCCACATACGATGGCCGTCTTTTATTTCAGTAGCCCAAGCTATTTGTTTTGGATGATACTTTTTCTGCATTGCTTTGAAATTAGTTTCACTTATATAAGTAGTCTGCTTACGTAAAGCTATCGCTGCTTTTTGCTTAGGAGTATTGGTCTTAGTTGTAGTGCCTCTTAACTTTGAAGCAGCTTCTGCTTTAGTTGCTATTGTGTGTGCTTGCTTCATAATTGAAGCTTGGTCTATGCTATTCATAGCGCCCCAAGTTAATTTCTTCTTAGTGGCTAAAGCTTTAGCATCACGTAGCATAGCAGCACCTTGTTCTTCTGCCATATGTTTATAGTTAGTGTGGTCTTAGTTAATTATTTCTTAGCTTTAATATTATCAGTTATTTTAGACTTACGCAACTTCTTAGCTACAGTCTTACGAAGAATAAACTTCTTCTTAGTTGATGTTTCTCTTTCTGATAACTGCATACTATCCGCTTAGCGGAGACACTGCGACGACTGGCCCTTTGCCTACCTCTTCTTTCGGAGTGTTCTCTGCTTTCTTAATAACTTGTTTATTCTCTACCTGTTGTGGCGCCGGAGTAGGGTCTTCTTCTCTGGTATTCTCTTCTTGTAGTTCAACTTTGCCAAAGAATGTTGTCTGACCTGCAGTTTTCTTATACTTCCTAGTAAACTTAAACGGATAGAATTCAAAGATATACATAAAGACCGGTGTGTCTCCCCACCATTTCTTTCTTTCTTTATCAGTTACTAGATGATACTTCTGTGTAGCTTTGAAGTCGAAGTCTGAGATTACTTTCTTTAATATAATAACTCCATAAACATCTTTACCAGCAAATAGCATTGGCTTCCCGATATACTCAGAATAGTCCCGGCCCATAATGAGAGCAAGCTTCTTTCCAGTAAACACCCATCTAGCATGAGGCTCAACAATATACATACCATCTAAGTCTTTGTATTTATCTGCGTCGTATATAACTTGAGACCTACCTATAGCTTCCTCTAATTCCTGAGGATTAAATTGGTTATTGTCACTTACTTCTACAGATTTAAGAGGTTCTTTAGGTTTTGTTTCTTGTACCGTCGGAGCTGAATTACTAGGCGTCTTCGTTTTTTCAGATGGTACTGGTTGTTCTGGAGTACCTGGCACCACTGAAGTACTTGGTTGCTCTGGAGTTCCTGGTTGATCTGGGGCCATTGGTATAACCGGCTCTGTCTCTGGCACAGTAGTATCAACCTGGTCTAACGGTACAGGAATATCCTCAACATAAGTTTCAATTAGTATTCTGTTAGAATAATCGCTTAATAGAAATGCTACACGATCCATCTCTGATACATGGACCTTAACCAACGCTTTGTTGTCAGCTACTGGAGTAACCCAGAATCTATATGCAAGCTGGCCTTTAAGCCTGTCGCTAGTTAAATCTAAAATGCTTTTAGATATTCTGGTTTGTGCATCCTTAGCTAGCTCTGCCATGAACTCTTGATTCTGTTTAAGCTCATCTTTCATTTGAAGCATTACTTTACTAGGCGCCTTTTCTCCCATCTCTTCGAGGGCTACCTTAGTAGGTATAAGTTTAGACTTCCATTTGTTAAGTATAAAAGATTTTCTTTCGAGGCTGTCTTCAGTAGAGTAGGCCGTGAATCGCTCTTCAGGCATGTACCTTACCGGGCCTTGAAAGATTTGCTCTATGTTAATACCAATCTGTTTACTACATGAGATCGTATGGGCTCCCATGAAGTCTAATATGTATTGGTCTATGTCCTGGAATGTTTCTTCTATAAGCGTAGACATAGTGGATAGTTTTCTAAATGATGTCTTAAGTAATCTAGCTAAAGCACCACGCTCTCTTGCGCCAACATTAGGCAATCCCATGAATGTTTTATTAAGTCCAAGACTCTTTAAGATATCCTCCTCAATCTTTTCAGGTAACTCCTGTGCATACTGCGGAAGAGATCCCGGAGCTTTGAACGCAATGTCACCCTCCTTATTTTTACCAACAATGATATGTTTATATCCTTGTTTTAATGCTCGATGTAACGCGTCAACATCTATGCCGGCATCACTGTCATAAGTTAAAATAGGTTTAGCTATAGAACTGGATGACTCTTTAATAGATGCAGCCGCCTTCTGGTAATCGATAAGCTTCTGAGTCAACAGCGTCATCAATGGCACTGTATAAAATGAACTCAGAATCTCTGTAGTATTAGCTATAGAAATAGGATATCGTTTAGGATAAGATAGTTGCTGATCATAAACGACTGTTCCCTTTTGTGTGAACCCAATGTTCTGATCTGAATGCTTTACATATACATCGTATAACGTAAACATTTCAAGGTCATCATTTTGAGACCACTCGTATAAATAAACTGATTGTTCTGCGCTCGTGTCAACACCGGCCGCTTCTAATGTAGCCTTGTTAACCTGGGTCTTTCTTATTATAAATGGTTGGGCCTGGGCCTCAACTATGTTTGGATCTCCCGGTATGAGATCGTAGGCTGTTAAGAAATAATATCTAAAGCCATCGAAGTACACACCAAAATATCCATGTGCTAACAGTTCGAATGCTGCTGCTCTTAGCAGTGTTCGTCTGTTACTTCTCTTATGAGTCAGTACTAATTGCTGTTCTAAAATGTCAGCATATGAATCATAAGGTTCCTTACCTTCTACAGGATAAGGTCTAACAGTGGTCCGGAACTCTGATACCGCTAGCTCGTCTATAAATGCGCCAACAATTGATTGAACAGGGTTGTCAGCTTGCGGTGCAAAAGCATTCATAATATTCTGCACATTAATTCTCGGGATTGTTAATCGTTTATATAGATCAACATTCTTACCGAAAAGATAATATGCAAGATTCCTCTGAGTGGAATCAAGAAATGTAATATGCTTTTCTTGTACGTGAATTACACGCTTAAATAATTCTCTCGAATCCATATTGGTTTTGTACCCGAATTACGGGTATTAATTTAACAACCTCTTGGTCGAAAACTATCTTCCGGTTCAATAATCTCGCCGCCAGGTTTTATTATTATTGTATCATGTGGATTTAATCCTTTAATTCTTTTTTCAAAATCTTCTAAGTACCATGGTTTTTTCTTCTTGCTTAAGCTATCCATGTAAGATGATTTAATTATAGACTGCTTATTCATCCATCCAGGGTATACTATTTGGCACGCTATAATTATAAAGTTTAATGCATGACCATAATGTTCAGGGCCTACAGCTTTGAAGATCCTTCGCATCCGGCCATATCGTTCTTGTGTGTCAGGTACCAAGTTTTTTAATTGTTGTATTACACCTGGGCGTTTCTTGTCTAACGATATCAGTCTAGGGATCACCCGTCTGAATCTTACGATGCCCTTCATTATAAATTCTATCATAGCATCAAGTGACTCGGTACGTTCTACACCTATTTCAGATGTTGCGCGGTTGAGTTTCCAGTAGGATCTATCTTTAGATGTCTCTGTCCAGTTACGTTCCTTAGCCATAAAGAACTTGTTTGTCCCGATATGCTTGCATAGATTCTTGGCCGTATGTCTATTGGGAAACATGTCCATTATTATTATCTCTGGATTATAAAATGCGAGTCGTTTTTTTAAATCATCCTCACTACTAATTTCTTCGGCCGCTATAACAACTACTTGTTCTGGTGTAACCTTAGCTATCATCATGTGAAAGATATCGCCTTGATCAATGCCGCAAACAACACGCGCGTCTTCGTCGTCCTGAAATATAGTATACTCGGCCTCATCTATCATCGCGTCCTGAATTACTTTTATAGACAAATCTGTATCCTTAGATATGTACGGTAATCCTAGCGTATAATTGTGAAACTTCTTAGGCGTATCCTTTCTGAACCTAGCCATTATCTTACTTGCCGGGATCCAAGGGGCCATAAGCTTGTTGATCCAGTACCCGTGTATATCTTTGCCAGGGTTTGTAATCTTCCAGATACCTTTGCGTCTCATGTCATCCGACAGTTCTTTCTTGCAGTATTTACAGATATATTTCTCAGTCTTCAGGTCAATACTATCTGGGAATTCTAGCACTTGCCTCTTAAGACAGTGTCCACATTCAATAAACCATTTCCTCATGTCTGAATTCTCATACAGTTCTTCGATTCCGAAGTTAGGTATGGATGGATATCCTATCCAATATATAATATCTTGGGATGCACTACCTTCAGTACGTTCTTCCCACATCTGTCTCACGTCAGGCTTCTGAAAATCTAATTCATCGATAACTAATACATCAGCATCAATTGATTGAGCGCCCCATGCAGTCCATGATCCGCGGAAGAAGTAATAGGATGGGCCTATTCTTTTAACTACTGAATTATATAGAATGCGTTGACGTAATACAACCTTTTGAACCATAGCAAGCAGTCCGGGAGATCTCTCAACCATCGGATCGAACTTGGTTAACACAAAGTTCTTAGCTTCTGATGAGGTCGGTAATGTATAGATTGTAGTTAGCGGAGCTTGATCACCAAGGTGCAGCATCTTTAAATTAGTAGAAAAAGATGCCCCAACCTGTGTACAGTTGTGTGTTGCTATACCTTCTGCTATGAACGTATGGTTACTGGTTTCTATATCAACCAGGTCTGTCTTCCCGATAGGCTCTATTGAAACTATTTTTAATTTAGTTTCTACGTTAGCCATACCGAGAGCCAAACCTTTCCAGAACATGGAATTTATCCATCGTGTTGGCTGTGTTTCACCTATCAATTTTATTATATCTGCTACTCTACTTAAGACAAATCTTCTTACTGGTCCGTTGCTACCCTCTTTGTAATCATCACGTGTATGGTATCTGTAATTGTTATCAGATAAATAACGACCAATTCTATCTGCCGTTTTGTTTGGTTGCTGTGTTACAACAAAATCAGAACCGCCAGACTTTCTTGAGACTTTTAAAGAACCTTCTCCATCCATCATGCCTGCCATCCAACCTGTTTCATGATCCTTTGCACTGTCCCATACATCGAATAACACACGTACGTAATCGTTTACTCTTAATTCAGATAATTTGTGCCATGTAAATTGATTACGCTTCTTGCCTCGCGTCATTAAAGAAAGAAAAGGATGATCTACTGACGCAATAATATATCTTCCATCTTCAAATGTCACCTTGAAAGCTTCTTTCTTTACGTTCCATTTATTCAGGACAACAGTCTCTTCAAATTTTCTACGATTGCCTTGTCCTACTGGATCGTCTTCTGTTATGCCAACTAGTGATTGTCCAGGCGTCATGTCTTTAATTGCTACCCATTTCAATTCAGAAGTTAAAACTTTTGTATCTGGATGTGTACACTTCCTTACAACAATCCTGTTATGTTCATCTGTAACATAGTCTCGGAGAAAGCCATGGTCATGGAACTCGACGGGCAAACCTTTATTGGTTCTTATTTGATTCTTTTGGATCCACCGAAGGATCCCCTTGTTTGTCACCATCTTTTTGTTCGCCTTCTCCCAGCTCAGGATAAATTGCATCTGAATTTTCATCAAGCCCTTCGAATCCTAAGTTGTCGTCTGTAAGTGTATCTTCGATGTTCTCTGGCGATCTACCTTCCTTCAATGCATTGACGAAGATGTTCATATTTTTAGGATTAATAATCATGCCTTCCTTTTTAGTAGGAAAGAGCTTGGTTAATTCTTTTAAACAAATCTCTGGTGGGATGTCATTAATGTTATCCATGACTCTCTCCCATAGCTTAGAGAAAACATCTGAGGATGCGATAACTTTCGCAACCTGATTAGTAAATACTAAACCTTTTATATGTGATTCTAGTTTTTTAATAAAATACTTTCTTGTAATGACGGACTCTACAGTCACTGGCTTCATAGTTAGTTGTTCTGCTATGAATGGTATGTCCTTGCCAACTACGAAGAGATTAAAGATGTTAACATTTCTTCTAACACTCCAGAACTTTTTCTCCTCTATGGCTATGAGATCTCTATTGTTCTCTTTGTTTGACATAATGTTTTATTGAATGATGAAAATCGAAGAGTAAAACTGTCCCTAATATTAGTGATGTGATTCTCATGTACCCAGTCATTGGCACAAGAACAACTAACAATATCAGGACGTAGTACAATACTACCAACGCTATAATCCATGACATGTAGTTGACCTTTCGATGAACTTTCTTAGGCTTTTTTTGTGCAGCTTTGGGTGGTATGATTTTTATATCGTGGTCTTTAGACATAAATAATTTTTTAAATATTTAATATTATTATATTCTTATTACCGTTATAGTTTTATTATAGTATAAATATAATAAAAAAACAAGCCGAGGATAAACCCCGACTTGTTTTTACAATAATTAATTCTATTTATTTTCTTTTATCTTTTTTCTTCTTAGATTCTGTTTTCTACTAGCTACTCTAGCATACTCTAAATATTTTTGTTTAAAGCCAGGCTCATTTTCTATTCTCCATCTAAGACGTTTTTGTTCTTGTATAGATTTTCGTCTTCGATTATCTCCTTTGTTAACCCAATCTTTCATGTAGCCTAACTTTTTTGCCTTGCCCTCTGGAGTGTGATACATTTTTCTTGCTCCACAATTAATACATAAGCCTTTACCATTGTATCGCATTTTTGTAGTACCACATTCTTGGCATTCAGTAAACCAAGTGCTCCATCGCTTTCCAGCCTTAACTTCTTTTCTTCTCTCTTTTTTCAGATCTTTTATAAGCCAAGCATTCTCTCCGAACTCTTTTACATATCTAGCCTTTTCTTTTTTAGTAGCTATCTTTTTCTTTTCTTCTTTTCTTTTCTTCATTCCATACTCACCAATACTAAAATGGCAAATTTGTCTAACTCTTTCTCTAGTTATAGAAAACTCCTCACCAATAGACTGCAATGTTCTATGATTAAGATAATCCTTTACTATCTTTTTATCTCTACGCTTATTGTTTACATATTTAATTATCATAAAGATTTTTTAGTCATCCCGATAAAAGCTATTCCATCGACGTGGAGCTTCTTCATATCGGAAACTATACTTTTTAAGTAAGACTCAATTCCTTTCAGCTTAGCCGGCTTCTTATCGACCAGTGCCCGGATGAACAAAATCTTATCAGATGTATGTTCATCATAGGGAAGTGTACATCCGTGGACACCACAGTTAACTCCTTTCTCTTCAGCCTCCTCCTTTCTTTTTTTATTACATCTTTCATATATTTAATTATTTCTTATTGAGATGCTCCAGCATTATCTAAATGTATATCTTCGATTTCTTCTTCTAATCTTATTATTTCTACTATTAATTTTTCTTTGGAGAATTTATCCAATTCCTTTATTCTTTTTATTTGTTTTTCTTCTATATTCATATATTTAATTTAATAATAAATCTACTGATCCTTCATCCTGCCATAATTTTCCATTTTACCATTAGCAGGTTTATTCTTAATTGAATAATCTATATTTTTACTATCTTCATCTTTTAATTTAGCTAATTTCCTGTTCACCTAAATACATATTATCAGAATTAAGATGCTCAGGAGTAATACAATAGAGATGTGGCTTATGATTCACATAGTCAATCGATTCGAGCTTAAAGTCTTTCGACTTAGGTGCTCTAATTTTACTTAGTTCATTATTCATATTTATTCTCGAATGATATACTTCCAGTGCCATGGTTCAGCCGAGAACCCTGTAACATCTTCGTTGTGCACTGTGAAGCTCTCTTCAAAATTATAATCTTCAGCATTAAATAGAAGCCAAGAGTATTCTCGCTGTAGTTCGAATGGCTTTCTTAAGTCTAAGCGTTCGAC
>Ga0222682_1000122_pt1 | contig 17772 bp, 20 predicted proteins | sample AntAcemetage1008_FD_179812 | JGI IMG/M metagenome (GOLD analysis project Ga0222682, IMG submission 179812) | Saline water microbial communities from Ace Lake, Antarctica - #1008 | ecosystem: Environmental > Aquatic > Non-marine Saline and Alkaline > Saline | place: Antarctica: Ace Lake...
GATATCAAAGGTGGTGGGAGTGGAATTAGTTCTCCAATTCATGTTGGAGAGGAAAGTGGTGTAGTGAGCACTGAAAGAAGAAATGAATTACTAAATTTTGTTCAGGAAGAACTCGAAAAAAAAGAAAAAACTAAAAAATAAGTAATGAGTTTAGCTGATAATAAAAGAGGTGTTTTTACAACAATTGGTTCGTATAGTTCCTTAATTAAGGAAGGAAAACCGCCATTGCAGACCGACCTGTTTCCATCAATCAATAATAAGGACGACATTGTTCTGTTTTTACTTGATGTATTGAAAACTGTTGCAGGTACTGAAGCAATTAAGGAAACAATTGGTGGAATGTTTAGTACTCTTGTTGATGAAGTCGAACCACAGCTAAAAACTGTATTAAAAAAACAATTCATATTGTCAAATTCAGACCAACCACTACCATCTGATTTCATGGATGACGGCATTACAGTTCCAGTAAAAACGATTGATATAAATGGGAAACTCAAAGTCAATCCAAGTTCTGCCGATGGTAATTTAATATATGGAAACCCTACAAATAGTTTTAATGGAATAGCATATGATGCGATTCTAAATGCTGGTGATTTTGAGGGATATAATGGTTTGTTAATAAAATACGTTGCATCCACAGATAATTTTCAGATAAAACCTTTAGGTCCTAGCACACCAACCGTGGGCGATTTTTTTACCGATTATATTGACGGTACTGAACTTATTAATAAAAAAGAACTCGTAAGTTCCGTTATGGATAATTTTTATGGTACTCTTGCAAAAAATCAGAATAAAACCGAAGAACAAATATATAACGAATTGCTGGTTGAAGCACAACTACTACAAGTTCTTGATGACGATGATTCGTTTGTGATTGCACCTGAGAAATATGATGAATTGCTTGCAAAAGCACGTGAATTGGTACAGGGCGTAGTTAGTTATGATTTGGGTTGTGGACTTATGCCAGCATCTTTGGATTTCAATGACTTCGATAATTTGGTTCAGACCATTTCAGGCGCAACAGACCCATTCTTTATTGGTGACCAACTCGGAGCAACGATTGACCAGAGTACTGCTGCAACTGAAGACCAGACAATTGAAAACAAGGAAACGATAAAAGACGGTTTCTTTCAGAGAATAATTAATATATTTACAGTTAAGATGTTGGAAGCCGTAACAACAGCACCCCAAATACGAGTAATGTTTGGAATGATGAGTGCATTACAAAACAACGGCACGGTTTTAATTAATAATGCAACCGAGGATATGAAAAATTTTAAAACTTGCATTAAATGTATGGCAAGAGAAATAATGATATTAGTTGCCGAATTCATATTTGTATTAGCTATTGCATACCTAATAAAATTATTGAGACCCGTAATAAAAAAAGTGACTAAAGAAAAAATAAATCAGTACGTTGGGATTATGATAGGTCTTACGGCTGCAATAAGTATAGTTAAAGAAGTAATAACATAAAATTATGATAGTAGACCAAAAATTAAACAAACAGTTTGTTGGTATTTATCTTATCGATGGAGATAAAGAAGGTACACAACTTGCAACAGCTTCAAAACCTAATTGGTTTAGGAGAACATGTACAAGATTATTTCTTGGTTGGAAATGGATTAGTATTAAAACACTAAAAGATAAAACTGACTAATATGGGAATTAATTTCAGTAGTATTGATGCAATTATTGGGGGATTTACGAAAGTATTGAATCTTTCATCGATTGGCGGTCCACCACCTGTACCCACACCACTTATTTTACTTGGTGTGCCTCTTCGTGCTGGATTGTCACCAACTAAAATAGCATCACGTATTATTGCGAGAAAGTCAGAAGCGGGACTTCCTGTTGGTGCATTACCTTCAGGTGGTGTTAATCCAGATGAAATAATGGAAAGAATTAGAATCGAAGAAATTGTTAAAGCCATCCAACAAGACATGATCATTAGTGTGGGTGTGCCCCCGGGGATTACGTTGACAGCAGCAGGAATATCACCTGCGGGTCCTGTTACGGTATTCGGTTCAACAATAACATTTACAAAAGGTTATGGTGTTGCACAATAATGGAAGAATTTAGAAAAAAACGGATAGAGAAAAAAGTTAAGGTACTCCAAGAGTATTTTGTTATTACTATCAATCCTAAAATTTTAGAAAAATATAATAATGGAAGATTTGAGTAAATACACACCAATAGAACTCCAAAAAATGGGTAATGATATCAAGACACAACATGATGCTTTGAAAACTGAAATTATTGCCGATACTTATGAAATGGAAGAACTTGAAAAACATATTAACCAAAAAGTTCTGTTGTTAGAAGAACTCGAAAAAAATTATGTGGAAATCGTTGAAAAATTAGTAGAATAATGTCATTTGATAGACCAGTTATACAGACAAGTAATCCTAATAAGAAGGAACATGCAAGCATCGTTAGAAACCGAACAATATTCTATGGTGAGGTCATGAGTATTACTGATGAAACCGATGGTGGTAAAATTCAGGTCAGAATTCCAGAATTCGATAACAGAACTGCCAACAATGAATTGCCTTGGTGCTATCCGTTGTTACCAAAGTTTTTCCATATCTATCCACAGGTTGGTGAAATGGTTAGAATTTTTCTTGAAGATACTAAGTTTCCTGAAAGAAGTAGATTCTGGATAGGAAGTATTGTTTCTCAACCACAGAGAATCGGTTTTGATTCAAAATTTACTGCGCTTTCAACTACAAATCTTGCATTAACAAAACCCGAAAAAGCACCAAGCACATATCCTGATGCAGATGGTGTGTATCCATTAAAAACTGATGTTGCAATTGTTGGAAAAATAAATACAGATATAATCCTGAGATTAAATGAAGTACAATTTAGAGCAGGTAAACATGAAAATGATGATGTACTGAAACTTAACACCAAAAATCCTGCAAGCATTAATATGATTTATGAACCACTTGAGGGTAATGATGAAGACTATTATAGCAACACAATCATCCAAAGTGATAAAATTGCCTTAATTAGTCATGATGGAAATCCTAGTTTTAAGGCTGCTAGAATGACTTCAGAGGATAGAGTGAGGATATTCGAAGAAGGACATCCGATAGCACGTGCAGATGTCTTAATTGAAGCCTTAGAGGTCATCAGAGTGGCATTAGTTAATCATATACACGGATATTCTGGATTACCAGCAGATAAAATTGGTATAATTAAAAAACTCGAAGAATTACAATTCGAAGCAATCCAACAAAAAAATATTGTAACTAATTAAATTCTTCATATATTTGTTGCAATGAATATCGATATTCCTAATAAATTCTTCACATCATTCAATAATGTTACATTCCATGATGAACCACATAAATATTATGTGGATGGTAAAGAATTGATAAGTGTTACCACAATAATTCATCGTTATCAAGAAGAATTTCAAGAAGATTATTGGTCTAAATATAAAGCCGATAAATACGTTCTCACTCAAAGAGAAGTTCTACGTGCATGGAAGTTCATAAACAAAAAGGGAATAATTAAAGGTTCGGCAATTCATGATTATGCCGAAAATCTGTTTCAAAACAAAATCTTTCCATATCCCAAACAACTAATTCTTGATGAATTCGGTTTTGACCCCGTTTTAGATGAATATAATATAACAAAAAAACACGTTGATAAATTCTATAACGATGTCAAGGGCAAATTGATTCCGATACGAACTGAGATGATTATATACGATAATGAGTCGTTAATCGGTGGGATGCTTGATATCTTGTTTTATAACGTCAAAAAGAAAGTGTTTCAAATCTGGGATTGGAAAACAAATAAGAAATTCGATAAAGTCGTGAAATCAAGACATTTTCACGATAAACTAATGGTGTTGGAAGACAGTGATTTGGAAATTTATTCATTACAACTGGCAATGTATAAATTTATTATAGAAAAAATCACGGGAATCCAACTTGGAGAATCATATGTGGTTTGGTTCAGTCACAACAATGATAGTTATGAAATAATCAAAACCAAAGACCGTGAGTATTATGTTAAAATGATAATGGCTGATAGACTCGCTGAACTCGCTGCATGATAACTAATAAAAAAAACCACGTAGTTAGTACGTGGTTTTATAATATCAACTAATTTACATCTAACTAATTGATTATAAGTTAAGTATGCACCGCCATGGCTGGAGTTCCAAAGTAATATTTGTTAATTCATCATTGGTGTAATCGTTGTCACCAAAATCAATACTTGTAATCATACATTGTTCCAAAGTCCATTTTTCGACTTCAACACCTGTTGGGTCTAATGATTTAAGTGTAATATCTTTCTTATAACCTGCTGCGTATCCCATACGACCTGTAAGTGATTCTGCGTGTAAACGAACCCACTCCATAAGTTGTTGAGAAGTAGACGGACCTATCGGGTCAAGAAATGTCACTGACATCGTATCCCAAGTATATCTACCAGCAACATAATTTTGTTCGTTCATAAACATAATCGGGACGCTATTGATTTTCATTGAAGGTCTCTTGAACTTCTGAACCTTCCAAACCTGAATTCCTAATGCATTATCGAATACGGCAAAGAATCGGTTAACTCTTTTTGGTTCGTATTCGAACGGCATCGTTCTTATCATTGTTTCTTCTGCTGCCATTTTATTTAATTGTTAATTTTCTGCTTATTTTTGCGTTTAATAATAAATACTCGGCTATTTGAAAACTACACCGAATAAAAATAACAAAATTATTTAGGCATCTGACCTGTTCTCTGAAAATGTTTAAATTCTTTTCCAGTTAGACTTTCCATTGTACGTGGTGCTGGTTTTTCAACAACAACTTCTTCAGTTTCATCTGATAATGGATATTGTGGAGACCCATCATTTTCTAAACCAGATAAATCACCCTTAATTAGAATTTCGATTGGATCATTAATGAATTCGGGTGCAACATATGCAACTTCTTCAGTAGGTGCTTCTAATTCTTTCTCAACCTCTTCAAGTGTTGGGAGTTCTTCATTAAACATTTCTTCAACTTCAGGTGTAATTACAGGTGCTTCAGCAACCTCTTCAGTAACAACTGCCTCAAGTACCACTTCTTCTTTTATTTCTTCAACAACTTTGTTTTTATTTTTTTTCCTCATAATTTTTAATTTAAAAATAACGTTATTTTTAATAAATACTGAAAAAAAGAAAACCCACCAAAAGTGGGTTTTCCAACTCTAAAAAAATCACATTATGCCCCAGCTTCATCAAATGAAGCACCTGAAGGTGTAATTGTAAATGTAATGCCAATAAATTCAAGAGCACGTGTTGGTTTTAAGAATATTTCTCCATATAACTCATTTCTATCACGAGTTTCTGGAGTATTCTTACTATCATCCATTTTAATTCTGAACTCACTCAAACCTCTTTCTCTTTTAATACTATCGAGAATTGGGTTTGTTTTATTCAGGAATTGGTCAACAGTTGCTTGATCATTCTGGTCGAATACCAATCTGATTGCGATATTAGCAATAAGAACCTTGATTTGAAGTAGAAGTCTACGAACATTAATTCTATCAAGAGCACTTTCTTTAACTTGAAGTGTCTTCTGTCCAAAAATTGCAGTTCCTGCATCAGCAAAATCAGCCATTGGGTTAACCCTACCAGCATAAAGAATATCACGTGCATCCAAAGAAAGTTTGTATTGTGATTTCAGTGCACTAGTTACACCACGGTTAAGACCAGCAGGTGCAAACCAAGGGAATGAAACGTTATCAGTAAATGCCATTGCTTTCACAACCTCACCAGTTGCGGGAATGTAAATATTAACATTATTCTGGGTGTCACGTATTTGAATCCAAGGGAAGTAAGTGCAAGCATAACTACTGTCAATTCCAGTATCATCCAATAAATCAGCGATTTCAGTTGCTGCATTAACATCAGCCTTACCACTATCACCAACTGTTGGTATAAAATCAAGAGTTCCTTGTGGAGCATCAATAATATATAAAGTATCAGTTCTTTGTTCTTCAATCATGTCGATTGTGTTTTGAACCAATGTTGTTTGGTATGCCCAATCAATACCCGGGGTTGCAAAAAGGTTAATTGTAACGTTCTCAGGATTAGCAAATGTATTAATTGCCATTTCCCATGCTTGGAAGTCATTCGTTGGAACAACCAATGGTTCGCTCGGATGACCACTCTTTGTACCACCCTGAACATAATTATCATCGTATGAACGTTCTCTTCTATTAACATCCCAACCATCAAAACCACCAGCAGGAACTACTGTGAATTTTCTTGTTTTAACATTATAATATGGGTTTGATGAACTATCGGTATCAGCATATGTCTGAAATTGTCCAGCACCGACTTCAAATTCGCCCGATGTGGTCACACCTGTTGCGCCACTATCCATATGGAATCCTTTGGTTTTAGTAAAACCAGTTGTAGGTTGTCCACTATAGAAATTATCAAAATCAAAGAAATCTTGATTAATACCGTCACCAGTATAAGCGAGTTCAGATACACCTAAATAAGTTTTAGTAATTTTGTCAGTATCAGCATAACTTGTTTTATAAAATATTTTTGGTGCAATACCTTCAGTTACTATATCATCAGTAACTGCTTCAGTATAATTATTGAACATGAATCCTTCAAAACCTGCTGGGAATACATCGAGAGGAAGTTCTTCTGCGATTTCAACCATGACGTATTTACTTTTAAGCGTATATTCACCATCACTTGTACCAATACGCTGTCCAATATAATTTGACTGACCTTTAATCATCGTATTTCTTGAAAATGTTTCCAATATAATTGGAGTTGCATCAGTATCGTAGAAAGCACGAATTGCAACATCAAATTCTCCAGTATACGGATCAATATTTCCAATACTGATTTTAATTTCTTGGTTTGCTGCATCACCATCAGAAATACTAATAAGTTTAAAGAGTCTATCAACAGTATTACCTTTTAATTGTGATACAACCCAAGGTGTTTCTGGTGTCTTGAAACTAGTTTCATAATCACTAAAATAATCGGTAGTACCAGTAATCATTTGAGTATTAACTGCGTAACTAATACCATCGGCATCAAGTTTCTCAATAAGGTCAGGATAAATTGCCTGAACCCAAATCATTGTAGTTTTATCTTTCGGTGCGTAACCAATTACATTAGGTACGAAATTACTGTTATTGGGATTTAATGATACACTGTATGTTGAAGTCGTTGCTGTACTCGAAGCAACCAAAGTAAAATTAGCATAAACATCACCAGTTGGATTAACACTATTACTTGTTGTGTTTCCAGTAATCACAAGATTATCTGTTAAGAATGTTGTGACTGGAACAGAATCAACTGCTGTATTTGAATCACCCCTACTTCTAATTACACCAAGAACCATGTTCTCATATTCGGTATAAGATGTTCCAGTATATGTTGTCGTCACATCAGTAGTTGTTCCACTACCAGCATTATATGTTGTTGCTGTAAATTCATGTACAATTTGTGTGAAAACATCACCACTTTTTGTATAGCCAGATTCAAGCGAACCAGTAGCACTAAGACTACCCAAAGCAACCCCAAGATATGTACCGCCTGTAAATGTATTACCTGTGGTTGTTACAGGAGAACCCGATATTACTGCTGTTGACAAATCAATACCAGCATCTAAGGTGATATTCCAAGCACTACCTGCCTCATATCCACTAAGTCCCAATACTCTAGTTACCCAAAGTTGCTGTGCTTCCTCAAGGAATGCATTTGCCACATAAGGTAATTGGTATTGTAATGTTCTTTCAGCATTCGAAAATCTTTTAATGCTTTGTGCACCAAATCTTTCTGAAAACTGAGTCTGGTCTTGAATGAAGACTGGTTCGAAAGCTGGTCCTTTCAATGTTTCACCAGCCAACCCTAAAGTTGTTATACCTACATTACGTGTTACGTAAGTCAGGTCACGTTCTTTAAATTTTACACCCGGAGAGGTAAATACGAAATCTGCCATGTTATTTATTATTTAAGTTTTTATTATTTTTTTAATTATAAGCAATGCTCATTCTTTTTCAATAAATACTTAAAAAATATCGAAAAGGTGTTTTAACGCAATTATTATCACGCTGTCATTCTTCTCCATATATCCAAATTCTCAGGTTTTTCATTTTTTTTCCATTCGATTTTCTGAAATTCAGAAATTTTTACTTGAAATTCGGCTCGATTTCCTTAAATTTATTTTTATAAAAACATGAAAGTTTTTTCGTATTATGTTCTTTTAAATGAAAACTATGTTTTATAATTAAATTTATTGACTTTTAGTAAATGTAAAAGTATTTATGTATAAGAACAATATACAATTTAATATTATGGATAATGTTAAAAGCAATTAAAATAAGAATTTATCCCAATCAAATCCAAGATAACTATATGGTTAATCTATTGGGGTCTAGTAGATTCGTATATAATAATTGTTTAGCATATCGCATCGATAGATTTAATAATTATGACGAAACTATTGGGTTTGGTGAATTAGGAAAATACTTAACAAGTTTAAAAACTAAAGAAGAATATCGGTGGCTTAAAGATGTACACTCTAAAGTATTACAACAATCAATAATTAATTTAGAAGCTGCATATAAGTCATTTTTTAAGAACGGTACTGGATTCCCTAAATTTAAATCTAAACATAATAATAAACAGTCTTGTAGATTTCCTTCAGATGCCATTGGTAAGATTAAAGGTAATAGAATTAATATCATTTTACCACTAAAAAACATACATTATAAGTGTTCTATTAATGATGAGAAATACCTTAACAAACAACAGAAGAATATTAAGTCAGCTACATTAACTAGAACTAAGTCAGGTAAATATTATTTTTCAATTTTAATTGATAAACCAAATAAAGTTTTACCTAAACCTAAAAATGATGTTATTGGATTGGACTTAGGAATAAAGGATTTTATAATTACTTCTAATAATGATGTTTATAAGAATATTAAAATTAGAAGAAATAATCAAAAGAAATTAATTAAACTTAATCGTCAACTAAGTACAAAAGTTAATGGTTCAAACAATAAAAATAAATCAAGAATTAAATTAGGTAGGTTTCATGAAAAATTAAATAATCAAAAAGAAAATTATTTACATCAGATTTCAAATCAATTACTTAATGAGAATCAAGTTATAGTAATTGAAGACCTAAATGTAAAAGGGATGATGAAAAATCATCATCTAGCTAAATCAATACAAGAACTTTCTTTATATAGATTCAAAGAAATACTGACTTACAAAGCTAAGTGGTATAATAGAGATTTAATTCAGATTGACAGATTTTTCCCTAGTTCTAAGTTATGTAATAATTGCAATTATAAGAATAATAATTTAGAGTTAAAACACAGAAAGTGGCAATGTCCTGAATGTGGCATTCAACATGATAGGGATTATAATGCAGCACTTAATATTAAGAAAGAAGGAAAGCGGTTATTAAAAATAACAGAAGACAAATTAGGGTTGAGTTCACCCGAATTAACGCCTTTGGAGAGTATCTCAATAGAGACTCAATGAATTAGGAAAAGAATATTTTCATTTATTATAAACTAAATGAAAATGGGACTATTAGTATTTATAAAAAACATTTTAATCATGAATAAATCACAACGAATTTATTTGAGTAGTGGGGATACTGGAAACGACAATCAAGATAAGTACATAACTGTTAAACTCGAACAAGATACTGAGACTCTTGAATTTATGTCATTAAGCCTCGGAACAACCGATGTGTATCAAAATTTTAATGCGGATTATGGTGTATTGGTGGGAAGAGTAATTGCCAATGGCGGTATTGGCATACCGAACGCCAAAATAAGTATTTTTATTCCAATTAGTGATGAAGATACTGTAAATAGTGAAATTTATAGCATTTATCCCTACACAACACCACGAGATGAAAATAATGACGGCAAACGATATAATTTATTGCCACGAGTTTCACAAAAAAATCTAGAAACACAACAACTTGAACCAAAACAGGCGTTTGGTAGTTTTCCAATTAAAGAAGAAGTTGTGGGAAACCTACCATTCCTTGAAGTTTATAAAAAATATTATAAATATACGGCACTTACTAATAATGCTGGGGATTATATGATATTCGGCATTCCTGTTGGCACACAAACTGTTCACATGAGTTGCGATATTACAGATATTGGTGAATATAGTATGAATCCAGCCAGTATGGTAACTAATCTCGGATATTCACCAAACCTTTTTACAAATAATAATACCAGAATTAAATCGAGCAGTGATTTGGGTGACTTACCAAATATCGAAACACAGGAAATAACAGTTGATATTGTGCCATTCTGGGGAGATACTGAGAATTTTGAAATCGGTATAACCAGACAGGATTTCAGAATCAGAGCGATACTAAATAGTACATTTACTATGTTTGGAAGTGTCTTCTCAGACCAAGCCAATATGTTGTGGGGTTCTGATGTTAATGGAATTGCTCGTGAAATCAGGGACTTCTTTTTCGTCTACCCCAATCATGAGAACGGAGGTGGAGATAGTGATTGGATAGCGTTGGGTGCTGGCTCAAAAAGAATTGGTGTGGTAACAGAAACCATATATTATTACCCATCAAATATCAGTGATGCTGAAATTGATTCGGGAGACCCAGAAATACAAATGATGAAATTAGACCCATCCAATTACTCTGTTTATAAAAAAGACGGTGATTTCGTTTTCATTATAAACTGTAATAGAGACAAGATTGTGACAAACGAACTTGGAGTTAAAATTCCTGTTGCCTATGATGATCCTAATGGTGTATTTACTAAGTTCAGGGGATTCGTGACTCTCGAAATAACTAGTGAAAATTTACTCATGAATGGTAGTAGTGATTTTGGTGGAGATGCCACAACAATAAAACCATTTAGAATGAAACTAAAGTTTCCACAATACGCTGGTTCTGAACAAAGTTTTGATTCTGATAATGGCACAACATCACTTGCTTGGAGAAAACAACACGCTGTTTTTGAAAAAGGCAAATTTTATAGTTTCTCAAAATTTCATGGAACAATTGCCAATAATGATGGTAGCGATCCCTACCAATGGAACAATATTCAAGATGGAAAATTTTTTGGTGGTGATGTTATTAATGTATTGGGAACAGATGCCAGATTCAATGCAAGTGTTATAGTTTCTGGTGATCAAGATAATGTTCTTAATTCGTTCACCCAATTTCCTACTAACCTTTCAACAACACCAACACGTTTTGGTGCAAACTGGTTGAATTTGAGTATATATTTACCACAAAGTGGATGGATGCTTGACGCAAAAAGTAATCTTAGGGAAGCGGTAACAAACGACTGGTTTCGCCAACAAAATGAGGACGCAACTGCTTATAATGAATATTATTTATACAACAATACCCAACCAATTGTTGCTGGAGATTTAAATACAAAATGGTTTCCTCGTTCTGATATGCATTGGACTGATATTATTGAAGTGCCTCTAAATGATATCGTAGAAATGAATAATATAGATAGTAAGGGATTTAAAGATAACGTATTTGGTGATTCATATACCATTCAAGGTCAATATCGAAATGGTGATTATGTACGACCAGATTGGAGTGTCACAACTCCTTGTCCATATAAAGGCGGGAGGAAGGATGGTAATGCGAATGAAACCCAAACGGATAAAGCATATTATTTTTATAAAGGATTTGATACTGCTGACTGTATCAAGTTTCTATTTGAATTGGGTTTGGTGACATAAAAAACCCCTCGGTAGGGGGTTTTTGTTATTTTGTTAGAGTAAAGACCCCGCCAATAGGCAATGCCTTATATATTGCGTCTGCCATTTCCAATACCAGTTCTGTCCCATCAAACGATTCGACCTCTTTGATTTCAAACTTAACAATGTCTTCACAGTTAATTTTATTGTCAACAAACGTATAACTATAAGTTGACTGAGCGGGAGAAGCACCACCGTCCATACAATCATTGTAAATTGTCATGGAAGTGTTTGTTACATCCAGTAAACTCATGGTAGTACCATTATAGTTGAGATTCAACCCAATATCACAATCGGTATAGAGTTCACCATTGAACTCAAGAGATTGAAAGTTCCAATCACCCATTAAATCAACAGTTGTAATTTGGGGGTCTGGAATCGGGTCGTCTTTTTCACAACTGGTGCTCATCAGAGCAACAGCAAACAGAATTGTTAATAAATAAGTTACATTTTTCATAATTAAAATTTTAGTTAAACATAATTATTATACGAAAACAAATTAGAAATGTTACAAAAATCAGAAAAAATTTTGTAGGTATTTATATTATATGGATAATAAGGTCGAAATATTACTTGGTAGCGAGAAGAATATTAACAGTATTAATGTTAATGGTTACGGTAAAATTGAACTAACCAATAACGTGTCAGAACTCACGGAATTCACAGTAAATGATATCGTTAATGCTACTGAGGTTTTTGATGCTGAACGAGAAGAAAATCAGGTTTATCGAATATATGGTAGAATTGAATACATGTCATTATTGAATGGATTAAAAACTAATTATTCGATATTAAAAGACTTTTTTAACCCACAATATACTGGAAATTCGAAATCTATATTGAATTCGTTCGATTTTTATCTCGTAGCACCCTCTTCAGGAACAACATATACTGAAATTACAAACACGAATTACTATAAAAGAAGTTTTGATGTAATTGCAGGGAAAGACGATTTTGAAATATATAATGCTGGTTTCAGTAATAACATATATGGGGAACAAGTATATGGTTTTAGTTTTAAGTCAGATTTTGATGTTAGTAATTTTTATGATAAACTTGGTTTTCCATTGACCGAATTATTTCTATATGCTCAATATAAACAACAAACTTTACCAGCAGAACAAATATCATATACGACTTGGTCAACAACCACAGGACTTCCAAGTAAGGTGACGTTAAACAAGAAAGATTTGGTGGTCGGTGATAACGTTGAAACCAATAACGGTACTGATATTAATGACATAATTGAATACATTCCCGAAGAATATTTTCAATCACAGATTAGTAGTCAAACATTTTATATCAGAACACCGTATAACTTGGGATCACAATGGCTCGAATGGAGTTACAATCCCCTCATCCCATTCAAATTAAGATACCTTGACGGTGTTGTTAGTGTTGCAAAACTTGCTCAAATCGTTGAAAGTGCCACAACTCTGAATGTTATTCCAATTAGTAGTCCAAGCAACCAACTCAACGCAATCAAATCAACAAAACAAATATTGTCAACAGGTTCGACAAACATTATCCAATGGTCTGCCCAAACCAGCACTTATTTTGATTGGATACCATCAAATGGTCGTCTTGAATTTCAACATAGTGGAACATATGAAATTGATTTCAAAACACAGATATATTTACCTGATGGCACTGATAAATATATTGCAATAACATATTTGGAACAATATAATGGTAGTGAGTGGGATGAGATTGATGATACGACAAGGAAGTATCTAATAACAAACGCAATGCAAGGCATGAATATCGTCATGGAATTTGATGATGGTGATGAAATTAGAATAAGAACCAGATTAATCCCTAATCCAGATGAGAGAAGAATGTTTCTGATTCCAGACTATGCTTTGATGTTAGTAGACGATGGTAAATATGTTTGGCGTAACATTTTACCACAGGGATACATCGATCCAATCACAAACCTTGGGGTAGATTACCCATTTTTTAATAAAAGAAGGTATTTGTTTGAACCAATTGTATTTGAAGTAGTCCCAAATCTAACTGAAGATGAAGATTTAGAACACCCGAATACTCAAGAGGTATTTAAGGAGATTTCATACCATCAAAACACAACAACCATAAATATTACACCAATTACTGATTTAGATGATATAGAAAAGCCATGTCAATAATTAAAGAAAGAATAAAATTTAATAATGAAGACGTTATCCTAAAAATTAATTTAGGTATTGGAAACAATCTTAGTGGTTATCAACAAGAAATAGATGAATTAACCGAGGATACAAAAGAGGAATTAATAAATCCCGTTATTGATTATGAGGTGGATAGATTTCAATATAATTCAAGTAATGAAACAACAACATTAACATTCTATTTCACACCTGATAGTAGTTCGGCAGATAACACATTCCTAACCAACGGAGCAGGTTTTAGTGAAACTGAAATCAATTCAGAAAGTTTGGTAGTACTCAATAGTTTTTTTATTATGGACTTCTATGATGTTTTTGATAACTACACGCAGACCAAAATATTCACAATTTATAATACCAAGATATTGGATAGTGTTGTAAGTGGTTCTTATCCCATTCCGACATACGAAATCGATAATGTTAATAATGCGAATCAATTTTATTACTGGTACATCCCCAAAGAATTTATTGAAGCACAAACAGGTTCAACAGTAACTGGTTATGTTAAATTTAGTTTTTATAATGCGAAATTAGGTAGAGTTTCATTATTCTATAATCAGGCAAATGCTGGTTTAAAGACCCCAGAAAAAATGTATATTGAAGCCACATTGAATTTGAATACCATGACATGGGAATTTAATTCAGATGCTGTGACCTTCTTTGAATTACCATCAAACTATGCTTATGTTAGTAAAGTGAATGATGCTGTTGATAATTTCGATAACCTGCAACAAAATCCACCAACTGGCGTATTTAATCCCGAAGACGGACTATATGATTAAACAATCGTAAGACCAATTCTTGGCTTTCTGATAGTTTTAACGATTTCGAATTCCTTTTCGTCTTGAATGAAACCCAGAATCTTCAATGCATATTTCGACACAAAGAAGCGGTCACCATCAATATTTTCAATTGGATTACTTTCTGCAAAACCTTCAAAAAGTAATGGCAATGGATTTCCGCTAATCCAAACATATTCTTGACGACTTGCAAAATTTTTAAGCACTTGTTCATCAAATTGGTTTACATCAACACGGTATTTGGTAAAAAGTGCTACTTCGTAGATCAAGTCAACATTCACGGGTTCTGGCATTCTAAATTGCAAGTAAATAAGCTGACCTTCATCCATTATAGGAACATTCACATACCTGAACTTACGGGGTTGTGGAATTCTGTATTTCGTACCAAGTCTTGTACCAGCCTGTTTATCAATACGTCTTATTGTAATGTAGGGTGTGGGCACGTTCTTATCATTATCCATGAACTTCCAAGTTTTACTGAATTCACCCCAACGGTCATTGTCAAGATAGAAGGTCGGAACATTTCTACCATCCAGAGTCAGTTTCATGCCATCAAGATTAACATAATCAAAAAGTGCTTGGTCTAAATGTTCGAGCAATATGGTTCTGGGTAGATACTTGGTTTTAGTGTCGGTCAGACGCATAAGTTCTTCAATTCTATCCATACCATACTCAAGATAATTAGTACCGATTTCTGGTGGATCGACATCCAGTGTTAATTTTTTCTTTTTTGGAAGTGACATGTAAACTTTTTATATAAATACTCTTTGATTTTAATTATTTATTAACTATATTTACCCAATTAATGACATAAGATGCTCATAGAACGAAAAGAAGTGCTGAAAGAAGATGGAACACTTGGATATATTGAATCCGTTTTTAAATCAGACAATATACTCAAAACCACCTATTTTCCTGACAATCAAAGACTATATATCGCATTTAGTCGAGGCAACACCTATTCATATGGAAATATTGGTCAGGAATTTTATGAGAATTTTGAGGATGCCGAATCTCACGGCAAGTTTTTCTACAAAAACATAAATAAAAATCCACAACATCCTTATCGTAAAGAATTTACACTCTACCCACACGAAGTACAGGAACTCAAGGAAGTCGTGGAGAATCATAAACCAGAAGAAGATGATGAAACCTGAACAATATGAAAATATGGTTGCATTACTTAAAGAAGCATTGGACTTCTATGGTGATGAACATAATTACGATCAACCAACTGGTAATACTGCATTAATTGTTATGGATAGAGGTTCACAAGCCAGATTTGCTCTTGAAAAAATCAAAGAATTTACTGAAGCCACTGATAAAATGGAAGTCGAATTCGTAAAAAATATGGTTGATGCAATTGAAAATGATGATAGTCCTGAGAATGTGATGAAAATAATTGAAAACTATAAAAAAATTGGAAGTGGAAATTAAAACATTTGACGGATATCAAAAAGAAGCGGTGGCTCTCAAGATTAGTCTTGATAAATTTCAAAAAATATTTCCTAATATGAGTGATGACATCATCAAGTTAATTGCTGTCACATATGATGGTTTGGGTCTGGGTGAGGCAGGTGAAGTACAGGGAAAAATAAAAAAAATTATTAGGGATAACGGTGGCATAATTGATGAAGAAGCGAAAAAAGGAATTCTTCTTGAAATTGGTGATACATTATGGTATTTAACATCATTATGTGAGAATCTTGGAACTACATTAGAATATGCAGCGACATTAAATATTGAAAAATTACATGCACGTCAGAAAAATAACACACTACATGGTAGTGGAGATTATAGATAGTTGGAGATTTTTCATGGTACATTAGTATTTGTTACAAACAATACCAAGGATGTTTTAATAACATCAGCAGAAAACTGGTTTACCAGACTGTGGTGTGCCATTACTAATCCAATTCGTTATATTTTCACTGGACATGTAAGATATTAAAATAACAGTATTTAAAACTATCGAGATTATGAAGGGCACAACTGGAATTAAAAGTAGACGTGAAAGAGCGTTAAAAATGCTCCAAGAACAACTAAAAAGAGGTACTAAACCAGAAAAATTTGGTGGTAAAACAACATCAAATATGGTTTCTCTTACTGATAAAGATAAGACCAGAATAAATAAGGAAATAGAAAACCTATCACCACTAAAAAAGGGAAAATAATATAATGAAAGCATATCTTGATGTATTACAGAAAATTCTTGACGAAGGTGTCGAAAAAGAAAGTGGCAGAGCAAACATGCCAAATACAATAGGAATTTCGAAAGCCGATATCAGTATGGATTTGTCTGAAGGGTTTCCATTACTTACCACAAAGCACATGTTTTGGAAAGGAATCGTGCATGAACTCCTATGGTTTCTCAGGGGCGAAACCAATATTAAATACCTTGTAAATAATAATGTGAATATTTGGAATGGTGATGCCTATCGTTGGTATCTCAAATATGCTAATGCATTGGAAGAACCCGATTATGAATATCATGTAGATGATCCTAATGAAAACAAAACCAGAGTTTTCACAATGGAAGAGTTTATTGAAAACATTAAAGCTAGTAGACTCGGTTCACATAAAGAGTATAGACTTGGTGACTTGGGTAAAGTCTATGGTCACCAATGGCGTAATCAAAATGGCATTGACCAACTTCAGGAAATCATGGATGGTCTGAAGAAGAATCCATATAGTCGTTATCATATTCTTGACGGCTGGAATAAAGCCGATTTCAAAGACATGGCACTTCCTCCTTGTCACCTACTCTATCAGTTTATCGTAAGACCATTGAGTTTTAAAGAAAAGATTCAATGGGTTATGAGAAATACTGATGTTGAAATGGAAAATCTTGCAATTACTGAAACAGCATATGGTGATGATGTCCCCAAATTCTATCTCGACCTGAACATGTACCAACGCAGTGTTGACACACCTCTCGGTTGTCCCTTTAATATCGCCAGTATGTCCTTATTATTAACCATTATTGCAGAAGCGTCAAATATGATTGCAGGTGTAGCTAACTGGATAGGTGGTGATACTCATATAT
>Ga0222682_1000123_pt1 | contig 17749 bp, 20 predicted proteins | sample AntAcemetage1008_FD_179812 | JGI IMG/M metagenome (GOLD analysis project Ga0222682, IMG submission 179812) | Saline water microbial communities from Ace Lake, Antarctica - #1008 | ecosystem: Environmental > Aquatic > Non-marine Saline and Alkaline > Saline | place: Antarctica: Ace Lake...
TTCCAAAATTTATCTCTGATATATCTTTTCGTTCTTTGAACATCTCTGCCTGATTGATGGTATGGAAAACTGAAATCGCCTCCTTGAGTTCTAAATAAATGAGCAAACCATGTATTCATGTTCACAATAACTTTATGTCCTGTGAGCCAGCTACTCAATGAAACTTCTATACCCTGATTACCCCAGCTTCCAGCCCTTTCATCACATACCTCCCAATCCCAGTAATTCTTACGAGTTAACATCCAGCAACTCCCTTGTAGCGACATTGTTTCAGTGAATCCGGTTTTCTTATCTGTTATATATGGTTCTCTGTGTTTATAATCTTCAAAATATTGAAAATGCGGTCTAGTATCAAAAGAAAAAGAGGTACTCTGAGGATTATGTTTTCCAATCCAGCGCATTCTGTGTCTAATTTTATCTGAAGTACCACAATCGGGGCATATTTTTGGTGTAGGACCTTGATATTTTGTCCATCCGCATCTGTGACATTTCCAATCAAAGGCGTGTAAATTTCTCATAATTGGAACAGCCGTTACATCGTCGCCTGTTTTTTTAAATCCTTCTATCATTTTTCTATCGAACCCTTTGTCGAAACTACAATGTGCGTCAATTTTCATCACATAGTGAGCCCGAGATAGTTTACATAACTGATTTGTCATTCCACGTTGACCTATAGAAACTGGGGAATAATAAATATTTACATCTGGATGCTGGGGAATAGGAGGATTAGCCCAATCACCATCTAAACCAACAAGAATTTCAGTTTTGGCTTCCTTGTTTTCAAGAATATCCTGAATAGTTCGAGCCAAAAACATTTCTGACCTTGCAGGAATTAGAATTGAAAGTTCATAATTATTCTTCATATTACATGATATTTTAATTCAGCTTGTTTCCTAGCCAATATAGCGTCTTTAATGTCAAAAAATCTACCGAGAGGGATTGCTCCGCCATTAATATGAATATACGCACACCATTTTTTTCTTTCCTTAGACCAACTGACTCCTTTTGTTCCAGAAGTATTGGCTTTATTTAAACTGGCGTTAAAAGCATTTTGCTGATTAGTTACACTTCTTAAATTAATTCTTCTGTTATCTAGTTGATTATGATTAATATGGTCAGTTTGTAGATTATCTGGAGTGTTATTAACAACTCTATGCATATAAACTTTTTTCATTTTATATTTTTTAAAACCCAGTTTTGTATATTTAGTTCTAATAGCATATCCATTATTATTAATATACCATTTCCATTGATTCAAATACTCGAAATCATCATTATCTACTGTGGCAAACGTACCTTTGTTTAGTTTTATTTTCTTCATATATTTATTTTTCTTTTGGTAGATTGAACAAACCCCTCAAGTCCCAATAGGGTATTTCTTCTATTGGTTTTTCATCCCAGTTCTCCGGTTTGTGCTTAAATGACTCTAGAGTAATCTTTGGTGCGGAAAATGTACCAGGATGACGAATGTCTATATTAGGAAACTCTGACCTTCTCTTGATGTGGTCTTCATCTGTAATTCCACCTCGTCTTCTTTTTTTTGAGCCAGGTTCGTATCCAAACTTCCTTGCCCATCTCGGTTCTCTACTACGAATCTTATCTAATCCCCATTCTTCTATTCTTTTTAATCTATATTTATAATGTTTAATTGCTAATTCACGATTGCAACACAATCCTGATAATGAAGTTAATCCGTCATAAGTAATAGCTGTATCGTGTCCAAACCACCAACGCCAGTTATTTACATTATAATAATATATATCATCTCTTGGTGGAATAAAGTCAAAATGAGATGGTCCATACAAAATGTCATGTTCCAGAAAGAAAACATAATCAGTCTTACTAGCTTCAAGTGCCATCAATATCTGTAATGCCATTGTAGGATAGCTTCTTTCTCTATTTTCTAAAACAATATTTTTACCAAAACTCATTGGTCTAAGAGTAATAGAAACTATCTTGTTCTCATCAAAAACCTTTCTTAATTGCTCTTGACAAGCATTTAAAATTCTTTTATTTAGACGATTATCCGAATAATAAATTCCACCAACGGTTTTATTCATTTTTTAATCCAAAGCCAAGACAAATATTTATCTTTACCCTTGCCAATTACATATTTTTTAACTTTAAAAATCTTTTCAAAAATATCTACTGCGTATTTTACATGACATATTCTAATCCAATACGGATTATGATTATTTAAGAAATAATCGTGTCCCGAAATACATCCACCTACTTTAACTTTTTTATTCCACTCATAAATATCTGAAACAATATATGGCAACGAGTGATTTCCATCAATATATATGAAGTCTAGGCTACCATCTGATATATCTCTAAGAGCATCCATTGAAGTTTTTTTAATTAATTTACCACCATAAGATTCTAATATCTTCTTAGACATTTCATACATTACTTCATAATCCATCTCTTTTGGATGTTTTCGATAATTCTCATAAACTATATATGGGTCAATGCCATATATTTTTAATCCTGCCTTACATAATTTTTCTGTATATTCTCCTTTATATACGCCGATTTCTGCTCCAACCTTATATCCCATTTCGGTAAAAAACTTAGGCAAATCATCTCTTGATTTTATATCTTCAATATTCATAGCTTTGATAAGTCTTTATTTTATAATATTTTATCTAATGGAAAAAAATTGCTAAATATAGAGGTGTGTGGATAAGCCTTAGTGTAATTATAACGATATTTATATTTATCAAAATTATTTGAATAATGATAATGCCAATCGCTATTTGGTTCTGTATCGTGAACTACTACATAATCTGCATTATTAGCAACCCTTGCCATTTCTACATTTCTTCTTTTACCTGGAGCGTGGTCAATAAATACCATTCCCCAATGTTGAGATTCAATATCTATTTTATCCCAACCACCTAATGTTTCTACATTATGAACTCCGTGATAATCGCAACGATAATTTCTCGCTGCTAAATAAAACATTTCGCTTGACTCATAAGATTCAATGCGTCTTTTGCTTTCATTACATAACCAATGAATAACTGCTGTTGAGTTCATGCCTGTGCCTAATTCTAAAACTGGACCTTCTGATATACTAAGTATCTTTATTAATACTGGAATATGAGAACCTTCGCTTGCTTTTAGTGACCTTACATTAAGTTTAAAATCTGCCATATATTTTTAATTTATAAATATTTTTTTAATTTCTCTAATATTACCCCAAGGAGCTAACTCTTTAGTTTTACTATTGTCATCAAATGTAGTTTTATTACTAACGCCATTACCGGTCTTAAATGAAAGAACTGGGTCTCCTGTCCACTCTTTTCTCTTTGAAAATATCTTTGAAACCAATAAATTTTCTATTGTTCTAGGAAAGATAACCCATTCTTCGGGTAAAAGCGGTTCAAGCCGTTTAATCCAATACTCTCTATCACATATTTGAGCACCTTCACAATAACCGTGTTTCCTATAAAAGCCATTGTGTCTTTTCCAAACCATCCAAATATTCTTATAGTTATACATCATATTCTCTTCTTTAGGCGTGAAGGTAAAATATTCAGGTGGATATAAACAATCGGATTCTGCTGCTATACAATATTTTGTCTTAGCTGCTTTTAATCCAATTAATAATTGCTTCCATTCACTAGTATAACTAACTGGTTTCTCTCCAACGCAAATGTTTGTTCCTAAGTCAAGAGGTTTCCTCGATACGCTTATAATTGGTATATCGCCTGCCTTCTTTTTAAGGTCGTCAATTATTCTTTGTTCAAATACCGGGTCTTCAGTACAACCAGTATAATAAATTATAGTTCTATCGCTTAAATCCATGTTTATTAAAAATTTTAATTAATCTTTTCGGTACTAATGACATATTTAATTTGTTCTTGCCTTCTATATAAAATTCGTACTTGTCAGGAGTTAAATGGAAATGGGCTGCTCGTATCGGTTTCTTAGTAGTCTTATATGTGGGTATAATATTAAACTTATGAAAGGCGTATGTCGTATTTACCATTTTAATTTGCTCTCTTAATGGACTATCTTCTCCATAATATATTCTCATAAGCGCTCTTTCTTCATTTATCTTATCTTTATCAATCTCTTTCTTCATCTGTTTAAAGACATCTTCTGCTTTATTATTAAAGAATATGCTGGCTGAACATAATCTTGGTCTTTGACAATAATTACTAACTCCAACGCTACATGAACCCATTTCCTGTTTTACTTCTGATTCAATTATCTTATTTAACTCATAACAGTCGAAATCGTGATACCAATATAATTCTTCTTCAATTAATCCTTTCTTAAAAAGCCTAACAATGGTATATAATTTTGTTGTTGGATAGAAGAAGTCGCAATAAACATCGTCTTCAATTAAGATAGCTTTAATTTTTCTATATTCATATTCAAAATTAGTTACTAGTATTATGTCACTAGATTTCCAGCCTAAAGACAAACTATTATCAATTTGTATTTTAACTAATCGTTTATGGTCACTATTAAAACTCTTATCTGGACTTATATATATTAATAAATTCTTCATTCTATGTTCTGATTACAGCGCCGACAAGGTTCCATGCTGTAATCGAGATTTCTATGTTTATCTCTTAGCCATTTAGAATTATGCCAAATCTCTGTTAATGTGTTTTTATTTACATCTCCTAAAATTAATTTACCGTCATAATCTAAACAACATACAACAACTCTGCCGTCCCACAATATATTCATGGTTTGAGTTGATGAATAACATACTGTTCTTTTCCCTGTTCTTTCTAACTTATCATGTCTTGCTCCTCCCCAGTTTTTAAATTCACCGAATATGGCATTTTTACCCCATTGTTTTTTAAACATTTCTTTCTCATGTATATTCGCTTCAACTTCAACCATTGAAGCCCATACACCTGCTGGAAGATTCGCTTTTTCAATTAACTCTCTTACGTTTTTAGTTACTTTATTAAAATCTGGACCTCTCGTTATCTTTCTATGCGTTTCTTTAGTAGCTGCATTTACGCTACAACAGATAAGTCTAATATTCTTATATTTAAGAATTCTATCAACGTCCATTAATTCCGCATTTGTATATAAATGAACTTTTACATTCTCTTCTTGCATATAATCAAGCCATTTCCAAATCCTCGGAAATACGAATGGCTCTCCATTTAAAAATGGTACAAAGAATGAATATTTAATCTCTTTACCTTCTTTTATTATTTTATGAAATAACTCATCGCTCATTTCGCCTCTTGGTCTGGTCATATCATACCTTGGACAAAAGGTACATCTAGCATTACAAGCCGTTGTGGCTTCAAATTGAATCTTCATAAATTTACCCACTTAGGTTTTATTTCTTCTTCCCAATATTTTTCCCAAATACTTAAAGAATACATCCAGCCACTTTTTGCATTAGCGGGATTTTCTTTAGTCCCCATATTGTGGGTTCTAGAGAAGCTTCTGTGCTTATGCGCGTACCATACTTTTTTATTGTAATATAATTTTCCACCATTTTTCCAAGTTTTAAATACGGCCTCATGGCTATCGCCATAATGAGGACCATATCCTTCTGTTTCTAATTCAACTATAGATTTGTCCCAATTTTCTCTAGAAGTAATCCAAAAACTCCCTTGCATGGCTTGAGCTTCTATGATTGATTCATCTTTTAATTCTTTAGCTCGGCTATTCCACCGTTGTCCAGCAAATTTGCGAATACCACTACCACAATCTTGAATTACTAGTTTTTCACAATCAATCGGTGGTAATTCTTTCATAATCTCCCATTTTTCGGGATTAAGAAAATACCTTCGTGCTGTCATTATATCCTTATGACTACACGAATCAGTTAAAATTTTATCATATCCTGGAGAAAACATAATATGCTCATCACAACGCCCAATGTATTCACCCCTTGCTATTGCTACACCAGCATTAATCGCACCTCTCATGCCCCGATTTTTTCCTAGATGAACATACTTAACTCGCGAATCTTGTATAATATCTGAAGAATCTGCATAATATCCATCCCAAACAGCTATAACTTCCAGTTGTTCGCCTAATTGTGAATTACTTAAAAGACTATCTATAGTTTTCCATAAAAATTTATCTTTATAACTTGGAATTACGACTGAAAGTTTAATCATTTATATAAATATAATGTTTTTACAAATTCGCCTATGGCGTTTAATTTCGATTCTACGGAAGAAACTACCCTATCACGTACCAGTTTCAGAGCATTACAGTCCAAAATGGTATAATATAGCCTTATAAATACATATCGACGCTTTGTTCCCGAATTACTTCTTGTATGGATAACGCAGTCGTCGATATATATCTTTTTTTATTATTTTGTAGAATAACCTTGTCTTCTCTTTGGATTCATTTCTTTAGTTGCCTTTCTTTTAGCTTCTTTTTCTATCTTAGCTAATCTAATTTCTTCTTTCTTAATAGTTTTTCTAGGGTCTTCTGCCCATTCTGCTCTTTTAAGTGCAACTAATTGTTCTGCTTTCTCTTTGTCTGTCTCATAAATGGTTCCAGCAGAAACATTTTTATAAGACGTAATTAACTTAACTTTGAATAACATAATTTTTATGTTTACAATTTAGTTCAAATCTTTGTTGCCCGCCCTCTGGTCGCAAGACCCCCAGGACGAGCTCAAAAACTTTAACTAATTCCTGTGTTTGTCAATTCGTAACCTGCTCTGATGTCGACGTTTTCGGCATCAACTCTTTCTTCAATCCTAATTGCCTTCAAATTTCTTTCCCATAGGTTTTCACCTGCAACAGTAGCTTCTTTGGCCATTTCAATTTTCATAGGATGTTTGATACCAATCCAATATTTGGATAGGTCAATGAAGAAAATCTTATCTGAACCAATGTCGTTTTGTTCAAGAACTGGTCGTCTCTTCAATGCTGGGAAACCGGGTTCCGTAACAATGCCTTCTTCAAGAAGAAGTGGTCTATTGGTCGTATCTTTCAGATTAGCAATATGCTCAATAGCTCTTGAATTCATTAGCCAATAACCTTTACTTCTATAGGATTGTCCTAGTCTAAAGTAAGCGGTTTGGATATGGTCAAGATTCATTGCGCCTCCACAATCAGTAGATGCCCACGCATAGGCATCAATTCCTGTTGGTTGTGCTGCACCTGTTCCTACTGCAAATACTCTGTCTTCTTCTTTGGTAATAGCATCAGCTAATTCTGCACTTACTAATTGAACTATATTGAATGGACTATCTTCGATTAATTCATCGGTGATAGTTACAATAGCAGCTAATTTGTAAGGAGTAAGAGCTTGTTGCTTGAATTCCATTGAAGAAGTAGATTTTGCACTTTTCTCTGATGTCCAGCTAACTCTAGGTTTTGAAGCAATACCGCTGATATTCAATTGATTTGTCTTCATACCTGACATATCAATTATTCTGGCACGAGGTTTAATAACAGCTTCGTCTTCTTGCCACTTAACAATTACATTATAAAGAAGTGTTGGAACTAAGTATCCACCTTCTGCGGCAGTCGTTTCATTAAGAGGTTCATGTTTTTGGAAGTATTCCATTGCGGCAGATTTATCGTCTCTGAAGAATGCTTTAAACCATGATGTTAAACCATCGATTTCGCTATGCTTTAAGGAAATATCTTTCCCAAGGCGAGTCTTTAAGATTTTTTCGTCACGGTCAATTAACTTAACCTCTTTATTTTCAATCACTTTTTCTTTCTTTTCTATGTCGGCTTCTTTTACCTTGGTTAAATTGGCAATCTTTTGAGCGATACTTTCCGCAATTTTTTCAACTGACTTTTCTTCATCAGTTACTTCTTCTTCCTCTTCTTCTTTCACAACCTTTGTTGGTTCTGTTTTAATGTAATGTTTCTTTCCGTTTATAAGAATGTATTTTTTACTCATTTTTTTATTTTCCTTTCTCTGTTAAGATGAGATGTTCAATATCTCTATCTATTCTCTTCAAAGCCTTTAAGACAGTATTGTCTTTTTTAGCTATTGAAGGTTGGCCGACCTCTTTCTCGCCCTTAGGTGGTTCAGTTACCTTGAGCAACCCCTCTAAGGCGATTGACGCTTCTTTAAGCGTCGAAACAGTGTTCCTAATTAATATTCTATTTTTTTCTGATACAATTCTTCCTTCTTTCTCAGCTTTAGTTTCTTTCTTAATTTCTTTATTATCTATTTTTGGCAATTCCCTTATCTCTTCTTTAACCTCTTTAGATTTACAAGGCTTACTACACATACTAAATGCCATTGCTATTGCTTGTTTCGGTAAAGTTCCTTCTTTTATAATCTCAGGAATCTTTCTAGCAACGCACTCTTTCTCGGTTTCATCTTTTTGCCGACAAGCAGGACTTTTTGTTTCTATTTCTTTCTTAATTTCTGCCTTAACTTCTTTCTTTACCTCGGTATCTTTTTTAATTTCTTTTACTTCTTTCTTAATCTCTTTCTTGGCTACCTTTTTAACTTCTTTCCCTGGACCCGGTCTTTCAACTCTTCTCATTTCTCCTCCACATTCTGGACAGGAAACATCCTTGCAATGCTTATCTGTTTTAAGTTTGTGTCCACATTTTATGCACTCGCAACTAAATTCTTGTTTCTCTTCTGTTTTTTTAACTTCTTTTACTTCCTTAACTTCCTTTTTAACTTCTTTTGTTTTTGCCTTTTTTTCAATTGACTTAACTACTTTCTGAAAATCTTTAAACGCCCTAGAAACTTCTGCATCTGTATTAGCAGGAACATTTACTACCGAGATTTCCAATAATTCTTGTTTAGTGAATTTATCGCCATCTCTTTGTTTAGGCAAAAATCCTACCGAGAAGGTATTTAGATATCCTCCGGTAACAAGTTTTGATACTTTAGCAGCAAAATCATTTTCTTCTACTGCAAATTGAGCATTAAATACAAGAGAATTTTTAACTCTCTTTATATTAGTTACCTTTCCAATTGGTAATGCTCTCGAATCATGTCCCCAAAGTAAAACGGGATTCTTGATAAAATTATCGAGCTCCCATCCGTCAATGGATAAGATTTCACCATCTCTGTCTGGTGAATCAGTTGTTGCAACTGCCCCAACAATAATACCGCCCTCTTTTATTTCTTTAACTTGCGCGCTTATATACTGTTTTTTCATATTTTTTATAAATAAATAACGAACAATTTCCACGGTTGGAAGCTTGCTCGTTGTGTAGTCAAGTTCTAGGCTGTGTTTATATATAATTCGCTCGTCTTGTAGTCAAATTATATATTATTTTATTTAATTTTTATTAGATTTTATTAGATTTTATTAGATTTTTTAGGTTTGATTTTTACTTACCTCAAGTAATAATTTGAATAATTTCTTCTCTGTTAATTCTTCTTTTTTATATAGTAAATATAATATTTCAAACCAAAAATCAATACTTAATTTTCTTTTAAACTTTTTAATTACCTTTTTATATAATTCTTCTTTGCTTAACATTATTTTATAGTTGTTATATTTTTTGGATTAAAGATAACATAATAATTACTATCTTTTACCACAATAGCATCATAGTTCTTCCCTAGTTTCTTGTTAAATCTAAGGAGAGCTTTGTTTGTTGTCTTAATATTCATTACTTTTTTAAATTTAGAAAGTTCTTTGTCGTAAACACCCTGATTTTTAAATCTTTTAATTCTTTTAATATTAGTTCTTAAATTTAAAACTGCTGGCTTCTTCTTTCCTCCTGTTGCCATTGTTACAAGTTGAGAATATACAGTAGCTCCTTTACGGTCTGGTGTAAGATAAACTCCTCTACCAAATGCTCCAGATTCGCTAATTCTAAATCCTCCTTTTGCTATGCTTTTAGCAGCATCGCTATTAGTTCCGTGATAAATAGGTTTTTTAAACTTACTATCTTTAGTCCATTTATCTGCTCGAGCTTGTGTCATAGATGGTTTCCATTCTATGGGCTTTGTAGTAGGTTTAATAGAAGTAGGTATGTCGCCTTCTTTTAATACAGGCAAAACAAGGCATTGGCAATTTGGATGCGTGACGTTAGGAGGGTCTCCGCCAAGACTAAAGCTTTCGTTTATTCCTACTACTTCTCCGTGCATACTTGAACACAAATCGCAGGTATTTTGCGAAAATTCTGTCAGCCATTCCTTTCCTTTTACAACCTTACTTTGTTTATATCCCTCAACTGTGGCAAATACCGACGCTCTTGCAACTTCTGTTTTCGCTATTGTCATTGCTCTCGTAGTAGAAGCTTGTTTATATACATTTCTTACTCTATTTCTTATACCTACAATACTTTCTCCCGCATCTACTCCATCAGCTATTGCACTTGATATTCTTGTCTTAGTTGTTTTATTTATTCCTTTAGCGAATTCTAATCCATCTTTTTTTAAAAAGCTTCTTACGTTATTGGTATTATTATCAAATCCAGTTAATCCTAAAAACGCAAATGCTTCATCTCCATACTTAGCTACAACGTCTTTTATAAATGGAGTAAAATCCATCTTGGCTTTTGTCGTTTCTTTTGCTAAGTCGAAATTAAAATTAACTTCACTTTTAACGGTTGGTAAAACTCTTTTTTCTTGTTTTTTAAAATACTTTCTTATTAGAACAAGCATTTTCTTTTCGTCTTGTTCTTTTTTATTTATTACCCATTTCCAATATGCTTCTTTGTGTCGTTCAGTAAAGCCGGAAGGGCTAATTTTTTCTTTTTTTTTACTTGTTTCTTTGATTTGTTCTTTATAGATTTATCTTTTACATCCTTTTCTATAAGATTAAGAACTTTATTAATTTTATTCTTGTCTATTTTTTTAAGTTCTTTTTTAATTATATCTTTACGTACTTGAGTTTTTGTTCTTCTCTTTCTGTCTATTCGAGGTTTAATTGTTTTAACTGGTTCTGTTTCAGCTATTGGTTGTACGTTTAAAGGAAGATAAAGACTATCTGCTCCTTTTACTATCTTTAATCCTTCTGCTATCCTTACTTCGTTAATAGACATCCATCCATTTTTAATTGCTTTTTCGTAATAAGAAATAACTTGTTCAGTGTTTTTAATGGTTGGGTCTTTATAGTCAAAATACATATCTTCAGTATCATCATAAAGCGGAAGAAGAAATTCATTAAGGGCAGATACAAACTTCTTTATCTTTGGTTCAATTGTTTCTTCTATAAATGTTGCTTTAGCAGTTTCGGCGACTGCTCTATTAGAGCTTTCTGAAACAACAAGTCCCATTGGAATACCAAATATCATTAATATTTCTTCTCTACTATATTTACGTTGTGCAAGAAAATCCATGTCTTTTTGAGTTACTCCAAGCGGAGCACTTATTTGAGCTCCACCTTCTAATATAGCAAGCTTATGAGAATTATCTGTTCCTTTATAAGCTGCTTCCCATTGTTTATGAATTCTATCAAATTGTGTTTGAGTTAAAGTTCCGTCAAGAGAAATAGCAACATCAGGACGAGCAGAATTCTTAAAGAACCTCCAATTCCATTTAGATGATTCTCGGTCTGTTGCAATAGCTAATTCTGTTGCTCTAACCGTTGATAATCCTCTATAAGGATTCAACGGGTCTATATATTTAAAATGAATTATTTCATCTGTACTAAAAGGAACTTTCTCGCTTGTTCCTGGTTTATTATAAGTATATCCAGCAACAAATTCTTCTCTATCGCCAGGTATAACATCCATTCTATCTGGAGATAACCACGGAATAATCTTTAATATATCACCGCTTTCGTTTCTCCATAACCACCAAAAGCATTCCCCTGCTGTTTCTGTTAAAATACTATAATGTTCTACTAAATCATAAAAGGTCATTACGTCATTTGCTTTTTCAAGTAAATCAATAACATCATGTTCAGGAACTTCTTCTATCTTATCTCCGGTCTTTTTAAGTAATCTTAATTTAACATTAGCTATATTGGAAGCAATTTTTCTTACGCTAAAATTCACCCAAGAATAATAATATGCTTCTATCTGAGCTCTTTGTGTGAGTCCACCGGGTTCAGCTTGTCCGAAAGCACCGGGAACGGTAAAAGCAACGTTTTTATCTTCAGATTGTTTAACTTGTTTCTTAATACCGATTAATTTTTGAATTATAGTTTGAAATTTATTTGGCATGTTTATACAAAGCAAATAGGCAAGTAAATATTACCCGCTCATCTCTATGGTTAAATAAATGTTTTCTATTTTAATTTTAATAATCTATTATATTACATCATTTAGAAAAATCAAGTGTGGATAACTTTAATCTTCTTCTAAAGGAATATCTTTTGAATAAGTTCTATCGTCATTAATATCAAAACGTATTGATTTCAAAGAATGCGTTGTCTTTTGAGGTTGTCCTTCTGCTATAATAAGATTGACTTCTCCATATCCAAGTCTTCTAGTAAATTCTATAAACCGATATTCCTGTTCTGTTATTTTGGTTGTAATAAACCTTACTGTCTTTTCTCTTCGCATATTTTAATTATATCTTTAAACTGTTTAATCGTTTGTTCCATTGAATATTTTTCTTTTACCTCTTTCAATCTCTTGCTGGCTTCTTTCTTCCGTTCTTCTGGATTCATAAATCTTTGCAAATCACTTAATGTATCTGCAACAGGTATTCCCATAGCCCAAGAAATGATAGTTTTATTATTAGATTTATATTTAAACTTCTTTAATCTAATTGGTCTAGGATTCATAACTATATCACAATCTAACATGTCATATATAAATGTATCCCAGATAAATGGTCTATTTTCAACTTCTACATGCGCACTTTCTTTTGGCTTATAATCGCTATTAGAAACAACCATTAATTTAAGTCCTAATTTACTTATAGAACTTAAGACCTGCGGTAATACAACCTTAGCGTTATGATGATATCCGAACCAACCTACAGTCTTAGCAAGATTAGTATGTTCTTTTTGTTTATTGATTATATCTAGATTAACTCTATCAGGAACATAATAAACTGGCTTAACTGCTATTTGTTTTATAAATTTATATAGTTCTTTGGAAGCACAGGTAACTGCGTCTATATGTTGTTCTAATTTCTTAAACTCAAGGTCACTAGACAAGAAATCCGGGTCACACAAATCCAAGATTTTAATTCCCTTATAATCCTGTACATAGTCTATCCAATATACTTTCTGAAAGATTATAGCATCAAACTTCTTACCTTCTGTGAATACCTCTGCTTCTTTCCATTTATCTGCTAACCATTCACCTCTTATAACAGAAGAACCAATAGTTCCTCGTGGTCTCCCGTTCTTTTGAGCAAAAGTCATTATTCCTATTGTTTTAGTTTTCATGATTATTTATTTCAATATTCTACTTGGTAAACATAAAATAAAATCCAATTAAACCACCTAAAATTCCAGATATTGGATATCCCGCCTTTGATAAAGCTAAACTTGCTAGAAGAATGGTTGCTCCGAATAATATTCTCATGATTTATCTTTATATCTTTAAAATATCGTGAATAAAGTTCATCCAATCTTCCCTATAACGCTTATAATTAAACATTTTCTTAGCCGTTTCTTTTCCTTTCTGTCCTATCTCTATACAATCTTTATAATGATTTTCTATTAAATCAACTAATAACGCAGCTATCTCTCTTGGTTCATTATCTACAAGTATCATATTCTCTCCCTCTTTAATAAATTTATCTAAATCGTGAGCTCCTTTAACTTGAACAACACAACAACCAGAATTATGCGTAACTAATCCATTAACTAAATAATTATGTCCATCAACAGCCAAATCATATATCTTGCCATTATATCTTTCTTTGGTTATCTCTTTAATTGGATAGAACCAAAGTTTATCATTTTTCCAATAACTATTGTATTTACATTCCAAGCTGTCATCTAAAACAAATCTCTCAGCAATGCCCTTGATTTTATCTCTGTGTCCACCATAACTTCTAATAACATAACTATCACAAGACATTCTTTCTCTCTGTTTTCTTCTCTTTATTGAACCATGTATCATTAGCTTTTTCAGAACAAAATAAACCTGATATGCCAATATAGATGAAACAGTAGTATAATTGGTCTCATCGTTGCCTAAATATCCATCTCCTCTATATAGTCCAGCCAATAAATGTATCAAGTTCTCTCTATCAGAATTCATCAACTCCAACGATATTCTTTTGTTCTTACATCCTTTTCCGCATGAATTCTCCAAAAATTCAGCAATTAGCATATTGTTAAAGACAACCTCTGCTCTATTGTTAATCCTGAAAACAATCTTGGCATCAATTCCAAACAAATCCTTAACTAACCGCACAACATCTTTATGATATTCACTTTCTTTCTGATGAAAACATAATTTGACAGTACTCCTTTGAGTATATCCTTCTGCTATATAATATCCAATAAATCTACTTAATTTTGATGTTATTTTTATCTCGTCTTTGAAAAATCCAATATCAGCATATCCGCCATCTTTTAAATAAGACAAAAACTGCATGCTCTTTTTTCCTGGCCACCTATTTTTTCTCAAACACTCTTTAATCCAACCATAACTACGCCCTTGTTTTCTACAAACTTCTACTAAATTATTATGACAACCCTTCCACCTAATATAGCCATCTCTTTTAACTATCTTATCTCCAGAAACATAATCAGATATCTTAATAATATCATCCTTATCATTTTTAAGAAAAGAAACAGGACTAACAAGGAAGTCATCTCTTTTTAGATTCTGTGCTTCAATCCATTGCAATTTATAATCTTTATAGTATTTCTTAGAACATCTTTGTATACAGTTCGGTCTACAAATCATTCCATTACCAGTATGGCATTGCTTCGTCTTAATTGCCAAAAATTTATGTTTACCAGAACATTCAATAGGTTCATGCCCAGATGCCTTAATGTGATAAAAATCTTCATTAGTATTCTTACTATAAACTTTTAACACCGTTTTCTTTTCACCATTCTTGTCTATTACCTTATCGTTTTCTTTTACATCTTTGATATCCTTATAACTAAAATCATTAGCCATTATAACCCTACTATTGGGTTTAAGGCACATCATTGCTTCTGTCCTTGCTCTATTCATTGGCGTTCTAAAAGAAGTATCTAAATAAATTAAACTCGCTCCTAAGAAATTCTTATAATCTTCAACCTTATGTCCCGTATCTACGTTTACTTTAGCCCACCATAAGTTGTATCCATATTTATCATTAAGAATATAAGATACATCATTCATTGCTTCTCTGTTATAATAATGGTCACAACCTCCCGGAGATAATGCTGTAAATATTCTTGGTTCTTTTGGTAAGTCTACCCAATCTTTAGGATTCATGCCGTGCAGAATAGGATAACCCCAGCCCCATTCTCTTTCTGTAGCTGATTCATAAGAATTAACTATCATGGGATTATCTCCTACAAGTTTTTTAATTTCAGCAATAACTATCTTTTCGGCGTCTTTATAAGACATATCTCCTAATTTACAATATTCAGGATAAACTGGCGTTCCATGATTTATAACTACCTTAGGAATATCTTGTATAAGATTATTCAAGTCAACATATATCTTTCTTTTACCAATATCTTTATTTACTAATTGTTGGTCAACGTCAAGTATAGCAAAATCGTATTTGCCCTTTTCATAATATGGAACGAAGTGTGCGTTCTTTGGAAGTGGTCTTGTATTTAGATACCATATTTTATTTGTATTGTGGCATAGATAGAATTCGCAATCATTCTTTAGTGCGCTGAAGAGGTCGAAAAAGTGCATTGTCACTTTCCCTAAGTATGCCAAGCGGTACTAAATACCTTATATTTTCTTTTTTTATGCTTGGACATCATGGGGACACCACCTCCTCTAAATTCAATGCTATATTATACATAGTTTGAAAATAATCTTTCCAATGATTACGATTTCCGTTTGTCAATAAATGACAATCATGACAAAGCGCAATTAAATTGTTTGGATTATTGTTTTTTTTATTGTAATCAATATGATGAACATCTAATTCTCGACCGTTTGTATCTTTATCTTTTCCACATATACTACAAATATTTCCACTTCTATCTCTAATGCGTTTCTTCAGTTTATAATTGAAATCTCTACTATACGCTTCAAAAGATTTTCCGTCTTGCCAATTCGGATTATTCACACCAATCATACCTTTATGCCCTTCTTTATATTGTGATTTAGTCTTATTGCCTTTCTGAAATCCCTTAGGCTTACCAGTTCCTTTCTTTTTTCTTTTAATAGTTTTGATAGTGTATACGCTATAAGACTTAGTCCATCCCTTCAAATTTTTGTTCCAAGGCTCTCTACCAACATTAATCGTGTGTCCTATCTTAAAAATATAATCATTACCAATTCTATCTTTTGCCATACATTCTTGACTACAATAAATTCTTTTTTCAAATGCCTTGCCATAAACACTAATGTCTTTCTTTGTAAAACTTTTCCCACAAATAGGACAGATTTTATATAGTTCTTTGTTTGTATCATAAAAAATATACTTTTCTCTTTTATTAAAATAAGTTTTAGCAATTTTTCCAACTCCCTTATATTTCTTCTGCTTAGTCATATCGCACCACCTCCTTTTATCTTTCTTTGTTTCTTCATTTTTTTATCTTTTTTACTTACAATTTTAAATTAAAGACACCACTCAATCATTTCAATAAATTTCTCATCCATTGTCATAGTAGCTATTTCTTTCATTTTTTCTTTTAGTAATTTATCGTATTCTTTTAATGTTACTTTTTCATCTTTTTAAGCTGTGGATTTCGTGGACTTTTATTATTTATTCGGATATGTCAATTCAACTAATACCATTGCCATACCAACTAATATTGCAAAATTAAATCCTAACAAATTATCAACACCAATAAGCATTGCAAGGTAAATGACACCAGATATTATTCTTTTAATTATATTCATGTTCATATTTTTTTATTATATCTTTTTAAATTATAGATTTTTTTGCTTCAAAATTATGCCCAATAATTGTAATTTCAAATTCTTCCATACTATCAAAATTTCTTTCTCGCAGTATCTTCATTCTCTTAATTGTTTTTTCATTTTTTAACAAGGTTAAAATTATCTTCTTTTTTGCTCATTATTCTCTTTATTTCATTAAATGAATACGGATAAAAGTTATGAGTATCAACTCCAATATCCATTTGCTTCCCAACACCTTTCAATTCCCCATGAGAATGTCCAAATAATTGCCAAGAATTATAATGCGATTTAGCCCACGTTTTCATTGCATAATGACATATAACGATATATTGTCCTTCTATTTTATCTTCCCATATTTTCAATGAACCTTCTTCGGGTATCCAATAATCATGCGACCCTTTTAAAAATATATGTGTTCCATTTAGTCTATTGATTATTTTATCTGCAAATTCTTTATCTCGTAATGTAAAATCTCCAGCATGAATAACATAATCATCATATCAAATAAATTCATTATGTCTTTTAATTATCATTGTATCCATTTCATCAATATCTTTAAACGGTCGATTGCAATACTTAATTATATTGTTGTGATTAAAGTGTTCGTCTGCTGTGAAGAAAAATTTCATATTAATCTCTTATTATGTTAGCGCCTAACTTTTTAAACTTCTCGTCTATTCTTTCATATCCCCTATCTATTGCATCTATATTTCCAATAATAGTTTTATCATAACAAACTAATCCTCCTAAGATTAAAGCTATTCCACTTTTAGAATCTGTTGCACCTATAATTTCTCCTCTTAATTTTTGTTCTCCGTCCATATCAATAGTATTATGTTCTATTCCTATCCTAGCTCCTAAAGATTGTAATTGTCCTATATATTGCCATT
>Ga0222682_1000133_pt1 | contig 17015 bp, 38 predicted proteins | sample AntAcemetage1008_FD_179812 | JGI IMG/M metagenome (GOLD analysis project Ga0222682, IMG submission 179812) | Saline water microbial communities from Ace Lake, Antarctica - #1008 | ecosystem: Environmental > Aquatic > Non-marine Saline and Alkaline > Saline | place: Antarctica: Ace Lake...
GTCAGTTGTAAGTTTTGTAACTTCATCAGAGTGTTCTTTTTTTAATGTTGTTTTTTGTGTTTCAAGACTAGCACTCAAAATTGATAAATGCTGTTCTTCTGTATAATTTACCATGTCAAACTCCTTTACTTTTTTTTCATCTTCTTTTGTTTTTGTTAAGATTTCCTGTTCAAAAGTTTCTACACCTTCAAGATTAAGATTCAATTTTACATATTCCCCACCTTCAAGATTAAGATTCAATTTCATAGGCTCCATGTCTTCGCAACCTGGAGCTAATGCTCCAAGAAAAGCTACATGAAACAAAACTGATCCGTAATTTTTTAACTTTTTCCAATATCCTACTGACCTGTTTTTCAATTGATAATTGACAAGTAATTTGTAAAAATCCTCTGATACACGTATAGCGTCCATTAATAACCTGTTTCCCTCTCTCTTCAATTTAGATACCCAGCCATGAGCCAAGGTTTCTTCATCTGGATGTCCGATGGTAAGTGGTACGCCGTCTTTGAAAACGTTCAAATCAAAGTTTTTTTTCATATCATCCAACTCCTTGGATGTAATAACTCCTTCTTGAACTCTGGCAATCTCAACATTTTCTAATGTTTTCATACTAAAATTATAGAACGGATTAACGTTTTTTTCACTTCAATTATTGAGTAGTATTTATTAGTTTTTTATAATATAATTTAAATTAGTGCTGTTTAGGTATCTTTATGCTATCAGATTCTTTTTGCTTTAATAATGCGTTGTTTTCCATTTCCTTGGCATAGTTTTTAGCATTCTTAGGGGAGTCGGTAAAGTGAGAGTGAACATTTTTTTTATTCTTTTTCATAGATTCGGGAGATTGCTTAATACCCTTTCTTTTCATATACCCGGGAGTCAAACCCCTTATCCTTGATCTGCATAAGTAATGAACAGGAGGTGTGATACTTCCCCATATAGGATCATTCTTTGGGTAGACTGCCCCATCCAGGGAACCACATATATCAGACGTTCTCCTATCTATTACAGCATCAAACATCATGTGTCCTACTGCTGCATTATTCGCATAACTAACCCTATGAGCGATATTGTAAGCACTCATTATATTTGTTCTGTATATTACTTTTAAATGCCAGTTTTGCAATGGAGTAAGACCAGACGCCTTAAATACCTCATTTACATTTTCTTTCCATGATTCAAAGTCTCTTCCGGTATCTATAGCAGATAATATCGATTCTTTCATATTCTTTATCATGCCGAATCTCTCAATACGCTGAACAGAAAATGAGATGTTTTTAAAATATGCTTCTGCTTCTTTAAATTTAGCTCCACTGATTACACCTTTTTTCTTGAACAATAAAAGTGCTTCGTTATACCCGGATATATAAGAAGGTGCTTTTAATTCACTCTTACTTTTACCTTCCTGCCTATCAATCTCAATGTTAGCTTCATCATATCCGAATAGGTAAGACAAAAATAATGACTTTTCAGTTAATATTCTAATCGACTTATCAGGTGGGCTTAATGTAATATGGCTGTCAAACGACTTAATTGTTTTAGCTTCCTTAATCCATTTTATCACCTGCTTTGTGTATAGAGTCGTACCGATTGCAAGTGTTAAATCATAGATATTATCTATTGTTAATTTCTTAGGGAAGGCTGGCATTATTTATCTAACCTCTTTCAATGCTGTCAAATACAACTTCCTATCATCGCTTAACTGCTCTGTAAATTTATTAGGCTCCGCTTCAGTTGGAATGATAACCGTCTGACCATCTGTAGGAGTTGGAATACCAAAGGTTTTATGAATATACTCCTCGGTTACACCTTTAAACTTTAATCTATTTACAAGTATATCCAAAGCTTCCGACATAACCTTTTTATCAACTTCTTTAGTTTGAGTAATATTATATTCGGGATATTTTTTAACATTAGGAAAGTTAAAATCTACCAATGGCCTGATAATAAGAAAATTAATAAACTCCCTATACCAAACAATATCAGCTTTTATCATATTGTAGAAGGTGTCAGAATGGACTACAGCCTGAGCGTATGAACCTGATCTATTATCTGATTCAGTTGTTAAATTCTGCCCTAATACCGCTATACTCATTTTCTTATCCATATACGATACAAATTTTTCATAAGAGTCTACTGCTCCGGTTCCAATCTTATTAAGTACATCTAAAACAACACCCTTGGGAACTGATGCACTGCTCTGATTTCTAATATTTTTAATAAATAAATCAATCTTTTCTTTATGTTTAACATCTTCATAAGTGCCTATAATGGATGGTGCAACGTTCTTTTCAGTAAACAAAGCCCAGAATTGAACAGACTCCCTTTTGATATACCAATACCAGTATAATTTTTGAAATAAAGATTCACCATACCTGTTATTATTCCGTTTTCTGAAAGTTAATACAGGATAATATAATTCTTTCAATGGCACTGGATCGCCATCAACGTCAGTCCTTCTAAGCTCATTCTTCTCACTAAAATCAAAATACTTAATAGCGTGGTTATCCCTGGCAGATATTACCCATTTTAAATCTTTCTCTGAAAATACTATATTCTCAACTCCATGTCCGCATGTGAAAGCACTATGTAACGTTTGATAAGATGTAGAATTAAAGCTTGGTATATTTTCAAATACCTCTCTGACAAAATCAGCTTCAGCACCTTCCCCGGTTATCTCACTTTTCAAGCTCAATAATGCAAGTATTCGAGTTTGGATTATACCATATAAATGTGGATCAGAGTCCTCCATTTCCTTAACCTTTTCATATATTCCGAGGGTGGTATCTCCAAGATGTTCATTCCCATTATAAGTAAACCTATCAGAATCAGCAACGATAATTGGTTTGACAACCGGTTTAACTTTAGTGAGATCGTCTTCCGTCTTAGCAAGGAATTTTATTTTATCTAATAATTTCATACGGCTCTCCTTAATTCTACCAGTCAGGATCTTTGGTAGCATTTTGATATCTATGATGAATTGTTATAACTTTATCACTATCAAGCATATATTTTGATTGATAATAGCATAATAAGATTGCATCAGCTTTGTCAGGTGATCTGTTTTCTCGCTTTTTATAATCCCTCTTAGGCTCAACTATTTTCCTTTGATCTTTAGTGTAGTAGAATCTTCTTTTAGTTAATTCAGTTTTCAATTCAGGATCATTTGGAATATCAATTTCTTCATTTTCAAGCAGATCCTTAAAGTTAAACCACATTTCTGTTATTACATTTACATATTTGTCAGGTTCTTTAACATGGTCTGAGCCTTCTAATCCAAAATTAATATGTTGTGTTTTGGTATACTTTGCCTTCTCTATATAATCGCCTACTCCAGGCATCCCAGTACTATCAACATTAACAATACAATCATAATTATTATCAAGAAAGTCAACTGCAATATCAACAGTTTCATTTATTTTCTTTTTAATATGTTCATGCTGTTTGATTGTCTTTAATCCTTTTCTCATATAAAAGACTGTTCTATCATCTCCCATCCTGGCAACGTCAGCACCCATAACAAGCCCACCTACAGGATTAATTATATTCCGTTCCATTGCCCTGCTAACATCTTCAATGTCAATGACGGCTTCAGCAGCTTGACCGAGTGGCTCCCCTTCCCATATGTGCAAATAATCTTTAAAATTATTTATTTTATCCCGCCTCATTTGCTTCATTAAAACGGGTGATTGAAATACTATTGGTACATCCATTATATTTAATTTAACAAGCAAAGTATCATCTGAAGGATTTTTGCATAACATATCCCATATTGGATCTTCTTCAGCAAACCTATTCATTGAAAACCATAACTCTGAACCTTCTTTCCTGATAGTCGGTATTAATAATTCAAGGCTATTTTTAGAAAATGTTTGAGCTTCTTCACCCCAGTATATATCAGCACCTTCAAAAGATTTGATTGAATGAACATTTCTTAACATACCTTTGAAAGTAATGTTTGATCCAGTCCCAGTATTTTTTATAACATTATCTGTTACTTGAAAATCTAATAATTCCTGCTCAATAATCTTATCTTTTAAAAGTTGATGCACTGAATCCTTGATGCTGTTTTGAATCTCCCTTCCGCAAATTGCCCTTATCTTCTTACGCCTTGCCCGTGCCAATAAGGCATAGGCAAAATGCCATGACTTTAAACCACCCCTACCACCATGAAATATTTTAAATCTATAATTTCCGCTTTCAAGCAATGGTTCAAATTCTTCATAAAAATCAATGTTTTCAATCATCTTTTCTTATTATATTAAAATTCATTGGTTTTAATTCTTCACCGCCAGAGGTAACATCAACTTTATCTTTTCTGCCATATTCAGCCGGATGCTGCCTCTCCAACAGCCATGCCTTTGACTGCCAGGAGTCATCATCTTTTATTTTCTTTACGTTTTGAGCCTTCCCAATTGCTACAGCCCTTTTTACTTCATTGAAAAAATTGAAAAATTTTCCTTGTTTTTCTTCTTTACCAAGATTCATCCATCTATTAAAAGTAGCATAAGAAATTCCTGCAATAAGACTGCTGTCTGCATAACTCATTCCTAAAGCCAAAGACCCAAATAATGATTTTTTAACTGGCTCTTTCAGCTTAAGCGGACATCCTCTTTTAGTCAAATAGCCTCCTGTTTTCAAATGGTTTTATATTTAGATAATCCTGATTTATTTCATTTTCATGAAGGATTATATCTTTTTTATATCTTTGTAAATCTTTCTTTATATAAAATAATTTTGAAGATTCTCTCATTAATCTTACAGATTCTTTTAAAAATTCATGCCAATCAATTTTATCTTCCAATTCTTTATTATGGTTTAATTTACCTATTTTATATTTATCTACAAATTGAATTGATTGTTTTATTAAATCTATAGATTGTTTGGAATCGATAACAGGCTCCATGCTTACCCATGTAGTTATATTGTTTTCTTTTAATATTTCTAATGTTTCAATTCTTTCATTAGGGCTTGCTGCTCCAGGTTCATTTTTAAAACTATCGTTATTATTATTAAATGTTAATGTAGTTCCGACCTGTATATTTTCGCCAAATCTTTTAAATATACTGAGGTCCTGTAAAATCCTAAAACCACCTTTTGATAAAATGGAAACTGGTATTTTATTTTCGAGTAATATCTCAAGTGCTTTTCCAGTTATTTTATATTTATTGTTTGAGCTACAATATGGATCTGAGGTAAAGGATAATAATACGGGGATTTTTGATTCAAAATATTTGCTTACTTCTCTTCTTAATTTTAAAATAAAATCAATTCTGGGAGTAACTTTTAAATGATTATAATTTTTATTGAATCTTTTCATCATAGATGGTACATAACAGTAATTACACCCATGATCACATCCTTTGTAAAAATTTAACGCTAACGGTGAATACTCTCTTGCCTTGCCTTTCGGTTCATAAATAAGTGACATTTTGACCTCCTTTAATTTGTCTGTCTTGCATACTGAACCATAAATAGTTTTTTCTATTTTTGGTTATATGCCTTATTTTGCTTATTCCATTTTTAGCTAACCATTTTTTTAATTTTAATGCTCCATTTTTCATAAAAATTGTAGGAATTTTATTAATCATCTTTTTTGTATATCCAAGATTTATTAATAAATTATTGTTTATTCTTCCAAATATTGATTGTATACAAGTTACATGAACAATCCCCCTGTAATCTTTTTTAAATATTATTTCCAACTGTTTAAAAGGAATACCATATGCGTCTAAGTCTATTATATCATAGTTATCCAAAGACATTAAGCCTAAAAACTTTATATTATCACCTTTCAAATAAATTGAATTCTTATCAGGTTTTTGATCTATTCTTAATATTTGTATTTTCTTATCTGTTTTCTTTATTACTGAATTCCACATTTTACTATCTCCTGAAAAACATTCTAATACTTTTATATTTTGTTTATCCGGCAATGATTCAATTCTCAATTGTATTTTACCACTCAAATTACTATTATCAGTTTGAACCTTGCTCATATTCCATCCAGGATTTTTCCTTTATTTTTTGCAATTCTTTTTCTATCTCTATTATTTTTTCAGGTGGGAATGATAGTAAAATATGCGTTTGTTCATAATATTTAATATCCTCATCTATTATATCCACCTCTTTATTATATTCTAAATCAAACATATTAAGATCAATATTCAACTCTAAATCATCCTTTATATCATCAAAGTTAATTTCAGCAGTCTCTATAAATTCATACAATCCATCATTTGTTATTTCTCCATAGGTAGAATTAAGCATTAATAATTTTTCCTTGGCTTGCTTTTTATCATCTGCTTCAATATCAACAATAGGCAATTCCGGTATTATATAACCATCTGACTGCATCTTTTCAAGCACAGCCTTTCTTTGATGAGCATCAATGATATAGTTTTTATCTTCATTCTCCCATACGAATACAGGGAATGAGAATCCATATTTCAGTATTGATCTTTTTAGTTTATCAGCATTTATTTTTGATAACTCTTTTAAATTACCTTGTAAATTAGTTAATTGGCTTAATTTAAGATACCTGTTACCTTTGCATGATACAGCGATTTCCTTCATATAACCATTTTAATACGAATAGCCTGTTTTTTCACTTCATTTTATTATTATTTTTAACTATTATTTTATATAATAATGCCTGAAATGGATAAAAAAGCCCCTGCCTGTTAAGATAGAGGTTGTGATACCTTTACTGCTGCCCCTGCAAGTGGTTTAAATCCAACAAATTTATTTTTCATTCAAACACCTCATATGGATTTACAGGGAACTTGGATCTGCAATTAGAACACTTTTCCCCTTCGATCACAAATTTGTTATCAGTCCCACAGTAACATTTATAACACCATCTATCAAATGATGCAATTTCTTCCATATACCAATAGCCTGTATTGTCATTTATTCTATCAATAGGAACTTTAATCTTCATCTTCTACCAGCCTCTTCCATAAAGCTATTCAAGTCAGATCCTAATATTTTATACTGTCCAACCTTTATCACTTTTAATTTAACGTATTGTTTACATACGATATCCCGCTTTAACGAATCCTGTTTGATTGTTTTCTTAACAAGTCCAGTTTTAATATACCAGTATAATGTCGGCTTTGTTATCTCCAACCTCTCGCATACTTGATAAGTGGAATAGATTTTGTTATTTTCAAAATAAGCACCGTTCATTTTACCTCCTTTAAACTCCGTATTATTTCAGTAGGTATAGGATAAAATACGTGAATATCTTTATATAAATCATGATAAGCTTTGCCATAATAAAATGGCGGTAGCATACCTCCATTATGTAAAAATTCTCCTGTTAGTTTCATTTTTTACCTCCTTGATTCTTAATAGACTTTATGTCATTTATGACTTTGCTAAGTGCTATTATAATTAACCATAACAAAACTCCTACTGCTAAATTTACAATGAAAGTAACATAAAATAACAATACGATTATCAAAGCCAATACTATAGTTTCTAATCTATTTCTATTTTTAATCACCTCTCAACTCCTCTCCTATCACCTTCACTGTCATTCATGAAGTTGTGTAACCTGGTACTTAAACATATAAGGTCAGTAATCTTCTTTTCTTTAGTACATACCGGGTTTTCATCATTATTTAATATACTCTTAATTTTCTCTGATATTACTAATTGAACCTCTTGTATACATTTCATTTTTTTATTCTCCTATTTTATTTTTATTTAAGAATACCATAATAAAAAGGTATCAAAAAAACCTAATTCCCTGACCGTCAAAATATGATTTTCTATTTTTACAATTCTAAACCACGCCTGAAAATCAGGAGACCAATTGCAACTAATAAAAGATCCTTTCTTGTAATCATCAGGATTTGATATTCTCATTTTAAATTTAACCTTTTTTTTCATTTTAAACCCCCCTTGGTTCTGTTAATATTTTCAACATACTTTTATTTATTTGAATATCTAAATAATGCAAATACTGTTCATAAGTCCATGAATGAGGGAAAACTAAGGCATCATATTTTTTATATGAAATTATTGATATTGGAAGATTTCTATTTTCAAATATCATCTTCCCCCCTGTTTAAATAATCTTATTATCTCATTGCAATGAAATTGTATCTGATCTTCAAGTTCAACTATTTCAGATTCCTTTTGTATAACCAATTCCTTATTCTTATTACAAGCAATTTCATGTTCCCTTATTATCTCGTCAATTTTAAATTCTAACTTTTTGGCAAGTTTATCTTTTTCCATTTTCATTTATCAACCCTCCTGAATTCCTTCATTAAAGTTTTTAAACTCCAATCCATTAAAAGTTGATATATTTCTATTTCTGTTTTTCCAAGTATAAATTCAGGGGCGTTTACAATCTGCACATACTCGTAAATTTTACAATCTTTTTGACCCCTAATGATTCTATAACCACCATAATAAACAACCCCACCGGCCCCCGGTCTATAATGTTCATGTCCGCTTTTAACAATTAATTTAGCAAAAGAAAATTCCATTTTTGGAGAATAAATTTCCAAACACTTTGTAACCCAAGGACTGTCATAAGGAACTTGTTTAAAATTCTTGATATTAAAATCTTTTGGTTTAATCATCCCTTCACCTCAATTCCTGAATTTTCTGAATGAGTACAAGGTATTTCTTCAAGTAATCCAAATCTTTTATAACTTGTGCAAACTGTCCGCATTTCTGGATTTTAACCATTTCCTTTTGCTGCAATATATGGATTGTAGGATTTTCATCTGTGATTGATAACCATATCGGAAGACTACCTTTTTTCATTGCATGGATTTCAGGAGTAAATTGATTATTAGATTCTATCCCGATATAAACCTTCCATCCCTTTGATTCTAAATATTTTCTAATCTTTTTTTGTATCATCTCAACCTCCCTTTATATTCTGAGCTTTAATCAATTTTATAATATCATGATAATCCTTTTGTGAATTATTCATAAATAACAACAGCCTTGAAAGCTCTGATAATAATGTTTTATTTTTCATTTATTATCCTCCAATAAGTCTTCAATATCTTCTAATAAATGATAGAAATCTGTATTATTAGAGGGTATCCCTAACTCTCTCCAAATTTTAATTTTATTTTGAACCTCTGCCCTTTCTATATATATTTTGTCTATAACTGAAAACAACTCACCATCAGTTTTAAACATATTTAAAAACATCCTTTCATTAAGGTTTTTTAATGCCTTAACACTTTCATTTAACCAAAAATTAATTGTTTTATTTTTCATCTTCACTCACTACAATTTTATACATTATTTCCTGAATTACTTTTATCTTGGAAAATACTGCAAAATACCTTGCAAAGCTACATTCATTAGCTATTAAAAATTCTAAATAATCATTCTCATCCTTCATTTTTAATTCTAAATCTTTTAGCAATTCTTTATTTTTCATTTCTCAAACTCCAATACTTGATTGTCATTATTCATTAAAAATCCTCTACTATCTCAAGCTCAAATTTATCCGGTAATACTGAATTAAGATAATTAAGAGCCTTTCTTGAATAAGATACTTTGTCCATATACATATCTATCAATAAACCTGGCAGCAGACAACCGGTAGTATTTTTAGGATAATTCCCTGTATGAATAAGGATAAAAGTCCTACCTTTCACTCCCTTAATATGCCAGTGCCATTTATACTTCGGAGACCATCTTTTTTTGACTGTATAAATTCCAGTAGGTATACAAGACTTAAATCTTTTATTATCTCTCCAGGGAGGTTCAAGGAAATATATTACCCTATCTTTAAGATCCGCCCTCCCTATAGTACACTTCTCATCATAATAAAATCTCTCAATTTTTAAAGTAAAATTTTCTGTAATTTTATAGTTGTTCATTTCTTCCCCTTTAATTTTCTTCTAAATTTTTTCTTTTGATTTTTTGTTAAATCAATATAACATTTAATATTTTTTCTTTTATTCTCTAAATCTTTAACCTTTTTAGCTAATTCAATTTTTTCTTTTTCACTTAATATTATTGCCGTCATTATAATCCCCCCTAAAACCTAATTTTTTTATACAATAATTTTATAAAATATCCTATTAAATAGCCTGCTGTAACTCCAATCACAACTCCCATAAACTTGAACCTCACAAATGCAAGTATATTGAATAATAATGTTATCGTAAACGCAAAGAACCCTGAATAGATAATATCTGAATAATCATCAATTACAATAACCTCCCCTGATTGCTTAACCTGTTCTATCAATTTGCTTAATTGTTGCTTGTTCATTATAACTCCTCCATTAAAACAACATCTTTAATTCTGCCATTATTTAAAACTACCCAATCAATTTCATCAATATTATAATTTTTCCCCAATCCTAAATAATTACAAATATTACAAAAATCCTGTTCCTCTTTAAAATCTACTCTATAAATTGTTACCTCTGGAACCCCACCATTAATTATTTTATCGTCCATCATTCCCCTCCAACTGAATTGAATCTTGATTCTCTATAACAAAACATGACCTGAAACACTTTTTACAATAATTAACAAATTCAGGAAATTCAACTTTTATATCCTTGTTACACTTGAAACATTTTGATTTATATTTCATTCCCCCTCCGGTGTTAAATTTATAGTTTTTAATTTACTTTTCCATTCTGTAAAATCAATTTCACCTATTTTTGTCAATTTTAAATCACTATCATTTTCAAAAATCAATTTTCTACCATCAGTCGCAAGGCATGTTATTTGTTTTCCGTGCCGTACCACCATTAATATTTTACCTGGATTTCTATTACTAGCCCACCCATTAACAACTAAATCCCCAAATTTCATTTCTGCTCCAATAGTTTTTTGAGGGAATTGTATAAATCATCTAACTTGTAACGCATATCTTCAAGATCTCCATTCAAATATACTTGTTCATCAGCTGAATCCCATTGAATCATACTTCTTATTACTTCAACCTCCTCAACCACCTTTTTAACCTCTTCTTTTGGGATGTAATTCTCTGTTAAAACTTTCATTATATTTTCATAATGTTCTTTTCCAATATAATTTTCAATCTCAACAATCATTGTTTTAATGTCCTTTTTCATAACCCCTCACTCGGCAAGGTGTTTATGTTATCCCCGAATAATTTATCATGGTGATTTATCTCCTCACCTGAAAGCTTTTTTGCTAATTTTTTATATTCATTCATGTATTTAGGATTATTATCAAACCAATGCCAGGTATTTTTAATATCTCTCACACACCTAAGAAATTCATCCAAGTGCTGATCGTCTTTAAGCGTAATCGTTTTATTAACTTTAAACATATTGCTTTTTAAGCTATTAGATTTCGATATTCTAATTTCCACTTTTATTTTATTGTTCATTTTATAACTCCTGTAAATCCATCAAAATATTTTTCTGCATAAGTTCCGTACTCTCTATTAATTGCAATCTCATTAATATCTCCAGCTTCATCCCATCCCTTATTGCATCTCTCACAATAACACGCTATAAATTTTACAACCTTATTATTATAAGTTCCCTTAATAAACATTGGAACCCATTTGTGACCCTTTCTTTTACACTTCTTACCTTTATTTCCTTCTTTCACTTCCCGCCCCTTTTAAAATGTTGAATATCTTTCTGGCTTTCCGTTTAGTTTTACAGGAGATATACCAGGATGATACTCGCTTTTTAAACCATAGTCTTGATTTCTGGTATCTGATAAACACTGAATGATAAATCATCCCGCAATCAACCTCTGTCTGATGCTCTGCTGATATAACACACTTTAAAAAATCCTTCATGATAATAACATTCTTATCCTTGTAAATTATTTTGTTGCTCATTTTACCTCCCTTACAAAATTAAAAATTACTAATTGCACATCTTCTAATTCATCATTTAACTCTTCCAGAGAATCTTTATCAGACTTTCTGGAAATCTCGCATAAATTAATAATATGCTTTAATGCTCTTATTATCTTTTTTTTATTCATACTACCTCCCTTAATCCAAATCAAATAATCTTCTTTTTTGATTCTCTAAAATTAATCTCTCTTTAATTATCTCACAGTATTTTAATTCTTTTTCTATTAGGATGTATTTTCTTCCCAGCTGCTCACATTGTATTCCTGTTTCTCCGCATCCAGCAAATGGATCAATAATAATATCAGTTTTCATAGTAAAGTATTTAATTAAATATTTTGGTATGTCCGGATGAAAAGTGGCTTTATGGATTTCGTGATACTTATTATGAGAGTTTATATTTGTCGGTATATAGTTTTTTACATAATTTCCATTAAAATTATTATGTTTAAATCTTCTATTTTCATAATCATTTTTTGCAAATAGATAAATAAATTCGTACCCATTAGAAATATGATCAACATTCATTCCCGTAGGAGGAGGATTATTTTTTATCCAAATCAAACATTCCTTAATAAAAGTCATATATTTTCCAAAGATTTTGTAAGTTATTTTCTGATTGCCGGCAACCCTTTGAAGATTAAAGAAGGTATACTTTTTACAATTTTTAATGATGATATGTAAGAATTTAAATATAAAATCTTCATATTCTAAATATGACAAATCCTCATCATAGATATATTTTTTAGCATCCTTAAACCCTGAACTTTTTTGCATATTATAGGGAGGTGAAGTTATACAGATGTTATAATTTAGTTTATCCAGGTAATCAAAACAATCCCCATGATAGACTTTACCTAATTTAGTCTCATAAAATATCTCATTCACTTCCGACACTCTCCAGTTTGTTGTATAAAATATTTAAACTCTCTCTATAAAAAGCCACTTCATCTGTTTCTACAAAGGCTTTAAATTCTTCTAAAAATTTATACTCAATGGTTCCAAGCTTACCAAATTCCCTATTTTTTAATACACTTAAATTCATAACATTAACTTCATTTTCCGGATTACCATTACTATCTTTTTTTAATACCCTATTTAATGCTATAACATTCCATGCCAGATTTGTTATATCACCAGATCCGGAAACATCAACCTTATTAATAGGTTTAAAATCATTTTCTGATTTTCTCGGATGAGCTACCAAATTAATATAAGAATCTGTTTTATCTGCAAAATCTAAAATTAAATTCATAAACTTTTTTTGACCTTCATAAGTATTAATGTCGTCACTTAAATCAATTCTTAAAAGACTGTCAATAGTATAATATCTAACCCCGAACCGATGATACACGTATTCAAAAGTTTCTAATAATAAATCAGGTTTAACATTTTTAAAAATATTTACAAAAAATAATCTCTCAGCAGTTAATTTATAAAATTTCTCAACACCTTCATTATTATGTTTTAAATTTAATTGAGTCATCATCCAACGGCATAAGCTTTCTGGTTTCATTTCTAAAGATGCAATGCAAAATTTTTCATCTAAATTATTTATTAAAGTATTAATACACACCTGATTTAATAAAGTTGTTTTTCCAGTTCCATTTCTGCCAGTCCAAACAGTAACCTCCCCAAACCTCTGACCGCCCAAAGTAGCATCAAATTTTGGATTACCTATTTTCTGACCTTCCTTTTGAGGTGTTAATAATTTGCCTTTCAAATCTTCGATTGTGATAACTTCCTTTGGTCTAAATTCAATAGAATCTCTTAATGATTTGGTAAACTTTTGATATGTAAGCCCATTAAGAAGCCATTCATTAGCATCCTTACATGGTGAATTAACTCTATAACATTTATGCATCCCTAATCGCTTTACAACTTTTATTATATTTTCTTCACCGGCACTGTCAAAATCATAGAATAAATAAAAATTACTAAACCTCTGCAAAAAATCAAATTCAGAATCTATCCATTTTAGATTACTTGCTCCACCTGGAATCGATACAGTAAAATTAAAACCTAATTCAACCAAACTAAGACAGTCAATTTCACCCTCGGTTATTATTAAATTAATTGCATCCTTTGAAATATTATCCCTATTATATAATAATGGCTCTGCATCTGTAGTTTGAGTATGTTTGGTTTTTTCAAAATTCCTGCATTTATTATTAGTTAATTCACCATTTTTATAATATCTAAAAACAATATCCCAATTATCAGTACACGTAACTTTTAATTTATTTAATGTTTTCTCTGATATTTTTCTATTTTCAAACCACTTTATTAATTTATCTCTGCTGGTTTCTTTTAACTTTTTTGGTTTTTTATAAACCTTCTTATCATAACCAACTATAGGAGCATCTCCATATTTTTGTTTTAGATTGTAAAAACTGCCAGTCTTTCCACATTCTTTTTTTCTCCAGCATTGCCAACCGCCATGATCTATATTTATATAAAATTCCTTTTTAGGATCTTTACAAAAAGGACATATCATTTGAGCGTTGTCATCTTTAATAGTATAGCTGATATTTTTTTTATTTAGATATTCTATTACTTTACTCATTTTACACCAATGGAGGTAAACCGTTTAGGCTACCGTTATTATTATTATTTCTTTTCAACCAATTTAAAGCAGTTAAATTAAGAGATTTATATTTTTTATTATCTCTGTGATTTTCTATAGAATCTAAAATATTATCAATCTGCCCTTTAGAGTAGGTTTTATTTAATTTATCAAATTCTATAATCGTCATTTCTAAATGGTCAAATTTTCTATATATTTCTTTATTATTTTCATTCTTAACCTTCTTAACCTTCTTGGTTGTGGTTATCTGTTGGTTATCTGTTGGTTGATTGTTGGTTATCTGTTGTGTCGTTTGCTGGTTAATTCCTTGATATAATTTATAGTTTACTATTGATATGATTGAATATTTATTACTTGATTTGATGGTTATTTCGTTGGTTGATTTTAGCTTACTTAATGAAGTTCTTATGATTTGTTCAGTTAATCCAGTTTCTAATGATAATTTTTTTCTACCAGTAATAAATGATCCCTTTTTAATATCAATCTCATTCCATTTTTTATCTTTATGATTTGCAGATAATAAAATATGAATAAATAATCTAAAGGTATTATTATCATGATACCAACTCCATGATAATATTTTTCTATGCAATTTAATCCAACCCTGCATTTTAATTCCTTCTAATAATTTTAGCTCTTTCCCATAAAACCATATCTATATTTTGTCTTTTTTTAAAGTCATCTAACCAATGATATATTAATGGTTTGATTGGTATTAGTTTAATCGGTTTTAATTTATTATGAATCATTTTATGATGATAACTACACAAAACAACCAGATCACTCTTGTCAATTTCCCACGGTTCACCGCTATATTTTAAATGATGTACGTGTAGTTTTAAATCTTTACCATTACATAATTGACATTTATTCCCACGATCTTTAATTATTTCTTTTCTGAGTTCTAACCACCGTGGATCTTTAAGTTTTTCTGAATAAGATTTTTTTGAACCCTGTTCTTTCATATTAAACTCCTTATAAGAAGGGACGGCAGAACAGGGAAGTTGATACCGCCCCCAAATATATAAAGACTAATGTCTTGTTTTGATTTGCATTGTTCCATGAATTTCCCTGTTCATGCTTAAATTATAATCCATTCATTTTATATTGTCAATGTTTTTCTTTATTTTCATAAAACACATCCAATGAGTATTTGAAAGTTTGCCAGACTTATGTCCAAATAATGGAGTTTGGCCAAACAATTCTATAATTTTATTAACTGGAATTTGAACTGAGCTCCACTTAAATATTAATATCCCATCATAATCTAAAACTCTCATACACTCATCAAACCCAGCTTTTAAATCAGTTTCCCATGTTTCAAATAATCTTCCGTATTTTTTGGCCAACCATGAATTATTCCCCGCTCTTTTTAAATGCGGAGGGTCAAAAACAACTAATTTATACTTATTATTTTTAAATGGTAAGTTTCTAAAATCTGCTATAATATCAGGATCCACATCACAAATTCTATTTCCAGAAAATTCAAGTTTTTCTTTTCTAATGTCAACATAATCCACTAAAGGATTATTTTTATCAAACCAAAACATTCTACCACCGCAACAAGCATCAAGAATCTTTTTCATTCATTTCCTCCATTCATTTTATATTGTCAAGTATAAAATAATTATTCTCCAAAGGTTTCAAGGCATTGAGTTATTTTCTTAATCTTCATTTTTGCTCCTATTAGTTTTAATAAAAAATGATAATCCAAGAAATAAAATTTGCAATTCAAACCAAATTGTAAACTTTTCAGAACATTTCGTATAAGGGTATTTTTTAAACTTTAACATTATCCTTAACGGTAAAGCCCAATCATTAAACCTAATTAAGTTATAAACTTCAGCCTTCATTTTTGGTGTCCCCTACTATACCCTCTTTTATTTCTTCAAGAGTCCAATCAGCTCCGGCGTATCTAATAGATTTTCCGCCTAATATTATACCTACCGTTGAATTACCCTTTGCTTTATCAACCATAATCCCCATAACTTTTGATAACATATCAAATGTAGGCTTTTTAAACCACCATGCTTCTAAATTATAAGGAGGTTGATCATAATCATTCGCAATTGTTGACAAAGCCCATATTGTTTTATTTCCCATCCTAAGCCAACTCAAAATCATCAACGTCAAAATATTGACACATTAATTCTTTATGAGTTTCAATCGATTTAATCAGACTTTCTTTTGATGGGAAGTTGACGGCTCCGAATAGGCCAGATTCAATATCTCCAATTATATTTCCAACAACCACCTGACAAACAAGCCTTTTATAAAATGCAATATAATGACAAAATTCATCAACTCTATTACTATTCCCACCCCACGCAATCCTTGAATCAGAATCTAATTTAGATTCAATTTGGTTTCTTAATACTTTTTTATCAGCTTCTTTTTCTGTTAAGTAAATATTCCCATTTTCAAGACGCTCTTTATCAGTAGTATAACCCCCCCATATACACCGGTCAATTTCACCAATACTATCAAGACACCAATACTTATTCCTTTTCTTCAAATCCCTAACCGTTCTAATTTCAGGTTTCTTCAACCTCTCGATTTCCTTTCCTAATTCCTTATACTTTTT
>Ga0222682_1000136_pt1 | contig 16811 bp, 19 predicted proteins | sample AntAcemetage1008_FD_179812 | JGI IMG/M metagenome (GOLD analysis project Ga0222682, IMG submission 179812) | Saline water microbial communities from Ace Lake, Antarctica - #1008 | ecosystem: Environmental > Aquatic > Non-marine Saline and Alkaline > Saline | place: Antarctica: Ace Lake...
ACAAATTTTAAAGGATGTTGTTGTGCGTATGTATTCGCTCCGTACATAGTCCCACCTGCAAACGGATTTCCACCGTACATCTGGCTATTACTTAATGTCTGAATGTTTGGTATAGCTTGCATTTGATTATACATACCACTAGCACCGCTTAGATTTACTCCACCGCCAACACTTCCTTTAGGCATCATCATAAGACTTGCTCCACCTGTAAATGGTGCTGCGGCTGCTGCTGCGGCTGCTTGCCATCTTGCATTTCTTTCATTATCCGAAGCTACTTCTCTTTGGTATCTTTCAGATTCAAGCGTATTTACATCTGTTACATACTGACGCATATTATTAATTGAGCCTTGTTTAGCGGCTTCTGTCGTTCCAACTCCGCCCAACATGAAATTACCCATATTCAAACCACGCCCTAAAGTATTGCTCAATCCAGCTTCAACTTGCCCTAATTGTTGCATTTTTAACTGTTCATCGAGGCTTCTTAATTCTTCACGTCTTAATACTGAATCTGTAGAGGCTTTATTTACAAGATCAGCATAAGAATCTGCTGCCATCCTTGACCCTGCCTGTCCTCTACCGTAATTCATAGCTCTTAATTGAGGAGCTGAATACTCTAGAGATTTATCCATAAACGCTTGACCGTATTCGTCTAGCTGTCCTGCTCTTTCTGCGCTTGTTAGCCCAAAATCTCCTAATAAACTTGACCTTATGTCTCCATAGTCACCAAACGACCCTGTTTCGTCATAAGCAGGGTCTAATGACATATTATATCCTTTATCTGTCCAATCTACCGAACCATAAGGAGAATCGAACCCTAATGGAGTCCAATCTTTAAGTGACGACTCCTGTGTAGCTGGTGTCATAAAATTTGGTTTTGCTTTTTTACCCATTGTTATCCCCTTTTAGAAAGTCTTTCGCTGTTATTCCATAAATATATGTAGGGTATAACGTATCGTTTATTCGAATACTGTCTTTAAAAACTGCATTTCTTTTGAATCCATTTCTTCTCAAAAAAGACACTACATTCGGAAAAGCCTTATAAACTTCTGCGTTTACCCTTGCAAGTTTCAAGTCGGTAAAAAGAGACCTTAAAACTGTATTAAGAACTTTATCCGCAAGTGTTAACTTATGTCTAGTCTTTCTTGCTTTAGATTTGTAAAACTCTAAATCTATTGCGCCTAAAATTGTGCAACTTGTATCATCTATATCTGAAAGAATAATCCCGCCCATCTTTTCAGTTGATTTCCCTGCTTTGCGCCATGCTGTCCATATAATCTCATCACGCCTATTCATTCTTATAAGCATATCATTGTAAAAGTTTTCTTCTGTATGATAAATGTCACGCCAACATGAAGCCGATTCTTTCTGATTTAAAATTGACCAGAAATATCTGATTTCATCTTTTACCGTAGGTATTAATATAAATTCGTTAGTATTTATTATCATTAAGAAACCCAGTTATTATTTCTTGCTCGAATAGTTACAACTCTTGTTGTTTCTGCCACAGAACATTCCCAACCCGCCATAGCAAAAGAAATACCACTCACACAAACAACAGAAACAATCCAGTGACAATCTGCTGCTGCACAATCAGTCGGTAATGGTATTGCCACCCCTGTATCTTCAACCCCACTAGCCATAACAGTTTTTCCAACGCTATTTTTTCCAATAGATAGATAAGAATATTGTCCATCTGTTGATGTGTACGCTCCATTTCCTGAAAGCGCAGTAGCAGCCCTTAATAACCCTGTTGGCATATCAGAAACAATATCATCAACATACTTTTTATTTGCTATACCTTCATTTTCTGTTGGGGCTGCATTACTCGCCATTTCTGAACCATCTGGTAATACCGAATTATCAGCTGCATCTGCTTTAATTAAATCTACTGTTCCGTCACCAGCTGCATTTAACCCTTTTAAATATGAGTTATTTACTAACTTTCTTAAATTAGCAATCGTTACCTCTTTTAACTCGTCACTGTCGGCACTGTCATTAATAACTACCGAATCAGCATCAGCAAGAGCTGTCTTTGCACTATAACTTCCAAAATCACTCCATACCCCTGCATCAGTCCACCCTGTATTTGTCTGATCATAAATCTTTAGTACAGGAGGGTCTTGACTTAAATCTATCCAAGAATCCCCATCTACAGGACTTGACGGAGCTGTTGAAGCCGCTATTACTTTTCTGTTTAATGCTGCGATCTGTGCATTTAACTCCGCATCAACCTTTGACGCTGTAATAGGTGTTCCTGCGTTTTTATCATTTACGAAATTGTATAGTCTTGATTGTGAAACTGCCATAATTAGCTCCTTTAATCAGTTATTACTTGTGTTGTTTCTGGGACCGCACTTTTAACAAGCAAATTTTTAATAAATGAAGCACCATCACCAGAATTTTTACAATATATTTGAATTAAATCACCTTGTTTAATAGTAATATTTTCACTATAATTTTCATAATCCTGAACAGGTGACCAGCTATCTGTTTGTTCTGTTCCAACCGCAATACCATTAACATAAATTCTTGCGTATGCTGTCCCACTTCCTGTTATTCCGTACCATCTAAAATCAAACGAAACAGTAACAACTCCGCCCCAAGCCATTTTTATTTCTTTTAATTTTACATACGTTGTACCACCCTCGCCTCGTTCTGTTGAGGCTGACGCTAACGTATATGCTGTTCCAACGGTATGTGTAATGTCACTTGCATTATCTGATATTTCCGTATCAACATAAGCCTTAACACTTTCTGCCGACGCAACATTCTCACTTGTAGCTGTTGCAAAAGTATCATCGTCTATGACTGTTATACCATCCGGCAAAGCATGAAACCCTTTTTCACTCGCTGCATTTGTTCCATAATACTTACTCGCTGTCGGACTTGCTTCATCTCCATCAAGACCTATTTTATTATTAACAGTATCAGCTTCCAAACTCCCACTTAACTTATCAGCTAAGTATTCAGCTTTAGGGTCTGATGGATTAATCTTAACTCCAAACTTCTCTCTATTGTCTACATCCCATTTTCCCATTACTCATATCCCTCTGTAATTGATTGAGGAAGTTGAAACATCTTTATCTCAACGTCTTTATCTGCCTGATTATTTCGAAAAGAAAATCTTGTCGCCTTACCTCTGCCAGTTAAATAAGAACGATATACATTTTTACCACTTGAACTCCAATAAGAAACGTCCCACAAAGCCTCATCCCAAAAAGAACCGGAATAATCTAAGTCTATTTCTTCATAGCTTCCTGCTTCATCTTCAAAATCATAATATGCTGATACTTCAACATTCGTACTATTTGTTTCTGTTTCTGCCACAAACTCAATAAAAGGGTATCTTTCATAAGACGCTGGGTCAGTACCCCAATACATAGGAGTAACCATTGTGAAATCTATCGTTTCGCCATCGTCTGTTCTTTTAGATTCGTCAAACTTATATACATATCCGTCTGAACTTGTAAAAAGCAACTCATCATCTGAATTAATAAACATACAGTTTAATTGGTCGTTGATTCTCCATCTTCCTACCCAAGCGTTAAACATATAATCCCAAATAAGAATTTCGCCTGTTGTCGCTGTTATAGGAATATGAATAACAATCCATGATTTTCTTAAATACTTTTCAATACAAACTCTTGCTCCACTTTGCCCTGAAATCATTTCTCTGTAATATTCGCCCATTAAACCTTTAGTGAAGTCGTTTATATCAAGATCAGCTGCAGCTAAAGACGATTGAAAGCTCTTAGGACTATCTTCATCAAGATAATAAAGATCATTACCAAAAGGAAGAGTTGCCTTTGGAGAATTAACCCCTGTATTTACATTAATCTGAGCTATTGCAAAATTAGAAGCTACTGTGCCAATATTATAGGTAATTGTATGGTTTTTCATAAAGAATACTAAATAAGAAGATGCGAACGTATCTATAGCCTTAACTGCGTCTCCTTTGCTCACATAAGCCTGTAAATTCAAATAACCTGCCCCATCATCCCCTGATGTCGTCCAGTCCTCTATGTCGCCCAATACAGAGTAATAAACCGCATAAGGGTCGTCTGCATCTATAGCCCATGCTCTATTCTCGTGGATTCTTACAAGTTTCATTTTACTAGGAGCTGTGCCGCCTAAATTAGAGCTAGAAGCCCCACCTTTTGCGTGAAGCTGTGGATCATTAACACCATTACAGAATATTACTTGATCGCCATATTGAGCAAAGTCTATAAATGTTGATGCACTAGCGAAAGTATGAATAGTGTCCCATTCAGGAGTACCGGAGTCATAAATAGCAACCTTTGTTCCTGATGCGATATAAACAGTCTTTGAACCATCGTCCCATAAAGCTTCAAAGAAATTTATAATAGATGCTCCGCTATCAAATTGTGTCGCATACTTTTTTTCATACCCAAACCGTTTTTTGATTGCGTTCTCTTTTGATAGATAACCATTGTATATATCATAAAGATAATCATTCGGCATATTAGCTATATCAGCCAGCCTATTGATACCTTTGAATTTTGTAAATATATTATTTGCCATTAATAAGCTCTCACTTTAAGGGATAAAGGAACTGTTGAACCATATCGCTTCTTTAAATCGTTTACACCTTCTGCATGAATATCCCAATCTACTTTCCAATTTGGGTTTCCATCATCTTTTTTAATTAATGCCTTTGCTCCAGCGACTAAAATTCTACGCCTAAACTCTTTTGGAATAAGTGGATAATCCGTCGTTAAAGACAAATCATCTGGCTGTTTCCAATATTTGTAAGTGATTATCTTTCCAGCATAGTTTGAATTAGGAACGTACCCAATTAATGCTACACCATTCATAAGAGTAAAATTATAAGGCGTTCCTTCTTCTGTAATGTCAATATAATCCTCTTTAAACTTGTCGTAAGCTAAATAAAACAATTCTTTATCGTTATCTAACACCCAACTGTTAAGACTCGGATCGCCACAATCATCTTCTAAATCATAAGATCTAGTAGACTCAATAAGCGTTATCGTTCCGTCTGCTTCAAGAAATTTAAGCCTACCGCTTGACATCGAACACACTTCCAAATAAATCTCTTTAATCGCTTGTAACACTTGTTTTGTTCGTGTGTTAGTTAACGAGGTAACCTCACCATCTCTTAATCCAATCAATACTGCATTTACAATGTTTAATAGATTTAAATTTTCAACCGCCATGCCTTACCCCTTTTGTGCGATTATGTGCATATCGTTATTCTTTAAAAATCTTGGTGATGTATTTTGTTTCCTAACAATTACATCAAACCCAAACCTTTTTAATTCTTTAATCAATCTCCTCATATTCATCATTAATTTATTTTCTTTATAGAAATGTCCAAACTCTAAAACTCCACTATAATCTATAAAGTCCATATCAGGTGTCGCGATAAATAAACAACCGCCGCCATTTAACAACTTAAAACATTTAGCAATAAATTTTGCCTGGTTGTCAGACTTCTCTATATTATGATAAGAATAAATTAAATCAAACCCTGCACCTTCTGGAAACGCTGTATCTTTAAAAAATGTCAAATCTTTTTCACCTCGTGCTGAGATACAATCCTTTGTCTCTTGATCGCCCGTTGAATAACACACCCATCCTCTACGCTGTGCCTCTTTTGTTACCTCTGAATCAATACTGTCAATTTCTAGCATCTTTCTTCCATAAGTAGCTTCTTCAATGATAGGGAAATAAACCTTTGTTGGATATTGAGACGCTCCGTCATAAAATTTATGTTTTTTATAAACTTCTAAATAATCTTTACCAAATACATCACATTCTTTAGGTTCGATTTGATAAACGCATCCACACGGACATCTCAACCAATCAATTTTGTCTATGAAGTCAATTCTCATCAAGTTTTGGTTATTTCTACCACAAAATGGACAGTTCATTGTTTACTCCGTAAGAATGATAATTTATTAACTCCCGGTTTATTTATTCCAGCATTAACTAAAGTCAACATCTGCGTTAAATACTGCATCATTTGTTTTTCCATCTTTACCATTGAATCTTCAACAACTTTCCTCACTCGCTCTTGGTCTATGTCTGATTTATTAGAAACCTTATTCCCTACATCTTTAATTCCTCTATCTAAATCCTTTGATAAATTTCCAGAAATAACAGTTTGAGATTTTTGAATATACTCACTTACTGCACCAGCCAACTCTGAATCAATAACTCTCTTAACGCTTCCTGATACACCGTCAACTTTATCTCCTAAAGTCTTGATGTCTTTCTTAAGTCCTGTTCCTCGCATTTCAGATAATTCTTTTACATCTTTAATAACAGATTGATAATTAAAATAAAGCTGCTCGATTTTCTTTACCGCACTTGCCATTTTCTGAGATTCAGTAGAATTTAAGGCTCTCATTTGCTCTGTAACGCCTTTGTTTATTTCTTTTGTAGTCTGTTTGGCAGATTCTTTAAGACTTTTTATCGCTTCTTTCACTCCATTGACTTCTGTCTTAAACGAATCTTTAATATCTCCAATACTTAACTTATCAATAATCGGCTCAACTGCTACCCTATGCATTGCGATTGATTGAAGCATAACATCTATTCCGTCCGTAATTTGCCCGAGCTTTGTATTTTGATGCCCAGCTAAATCCTCAGAAGAATATATCGGGTCTGATTGACCGTCATCCCATACAAGTACACCATTAAACTCATCAGGTATGCTTAACTTGACAAAATAAACACCTGTACTTCCAAGTTCTGTAACATTTGTTGTCGTTCTAGCTTGATATTCTGAACCATCAATGTCATACAAAGTATATCCAACTGCCGCCAATCCTGTATCAATAAAACTTACTGTTTTCGCATATTGCATTTAAAACCTCCATAATGCTTATCAATTACCATATCTATTTGATTAATAATTCTTTGAGGTGGAAATCCCGCGCTAATACACATTGGCGCACCGGTAAAATCTAAAGGACAATGATTTATCATTGGAATCATCTTAAAACACGGAGCGCAAGTAACCCCTTCGGCTTCCATTGAATAATTATTTTCATAATGCTTTGTTGTGTGTTCTATATTAACAAACGATTCAAGCCCTATTTTTGGTGTATCATAAGCACCCGCTGCGTGTAAAATACCTGTATCTGGCCCAACAACCATATCGGCATATTTAGTAGCTAGCATCGTTTCTCTAAATCCCCATTCACCAGATTGCATTATAACTTTATCAGCTTCGTCAAATTCACTGTCAATTTCAAGTAATTTACAAGCCACATCGCCAACTGTTAAAAAATAAAGATTGTCATATCTATGAATTAATTCCCGCATAACTGACATTGTGAAAGGATAAGCCTTTTGTATACCTGAACCACTTAAACACCATAAAATTATCATTTTCTTTTTAGGTTCGATATTCCAAGATAAGCCACTGTATAAATCAAAAAAACTTTCTACCTTATTAATCTCTTTTTTAGAAAAGTACAACTTCGGATTCAATTCTTCATCTGTTAGTATATCGGGATCTATTCCTGCAAGTCTAAAAGACTTTTCATATACATTAACGCTACCCTGTTTAACCCTTTCCCATTTAGGTAACTTATAATCAGGATCACCGGCAAACTTTAGCAATGACACCTCATTACTTTCACTAAAATTCACATAAACATCTGCTCCGACTTCTTTTTTTTCTTTATCCCAAACTCCTTGAATTTCTGTGTCTGAAACTGTCTTGTCAGGCGTAACGATTATCCTATCTACGTTAGGATTGTGCCTCAGTATCTCCTCTCCGCGCTCTGTGACGGACATAACGATCTCGTGACCTTTATCCTTAAGATACTTAATAACAGGCGTTAAAATAATAACGTCGCCATAAGCTCCCCATCTTACAAAGTGATATTTCATTTTTTAATCCCACACACTGTTATAAGGTTTTTATCCCTTCCGCCACGTCTAATTGCGCTTTCATCATAATTTACATCTTTAACTTCATATCCACATTTATTAAGAAATTTTGTAATACTATATTCACTAAATAAATGAATATGCTCGTGAGGTCTATAATGCCGCCAACTTAAAATGTCTTTTAAATCAATATCATCCGTACTTGGCGTACAAATAAAAACATATTTAGGGTCTAATCCCACCAATATTTTTTTAGGATTTTTGATATGCTCCAGGCTATCCCAAAAAGTGCAAACACTAAAATCATCAAAAAGATTCTCAATATAATTGAACCTCTTAGAATAAGGGTTAATATCAAATCCTATACATTTATCGAAATACTGTCTACATTCATCAATAAATACTCCTGTAGCGCATCCAAAGTCTAAGATTTTTTTTCTGTCTTTCTTATCAACATTACCTAACACCATATCCATGCGTACTTTTAAAATATTCTTGCCTATATCTGTATTCTCATAATGTTTGTATTTTGACATATAGTCTTGAAGGTAAATCATGCTATCAGGCTTTAAACTGCTTGAAATTAACATACATTCATTACAACAATATAAATCTGATGTCATAAATGCCATTTCAGAACCACAAGTCATACATTTCATTTAAAGAATCCTATCTTTTTTAAGTATTGGTGTTTATGGAGTTTAATCGCCATATTCTCATCTTTTTCAACTGCATATTCAAAATCTGTCGCCATTTTAAATTGATGCTCTAAATGATATCGCCAAAAGTCTCTGCATACTGTGCTTCCACAATGTTCCGGCTCAACCTTAGCTTTCTTCTTTCCTTTTTTAATGTCATAATAAACATTTCTGCTAGGACACTCCCAAGTAAAATACTTTCCGCATACTTTACATCGAGACAATATCCCTGTTGTCGTACTTGAATTATTTGCTACATCTATTCGCAATTTCTACTCTATCCATTATTTCATTTATATTAAAATTCACACATATTGGCAACCCATTAACCATTTTACAACCTTCATATTTATATGATCCTTTATGGCAAGGCGAACATTCAGCCGGAGATTGTAAACATAAGTCGTTTTTAGCGTACTTAGTAACATTCATAGGACTTGAAGCTGTTAAAAGAAATATCGTTGGCGTTCCCCATACATTTGATCCTACCCCTAACCCACTTTCCATTGAAATCACACAATCACAATACTTTGAAATCAAAACTGCTTGCATAAAAGGTTTTTTTCCTACAATACTTACTATTCTATCGCTTTTAAATACAAGGTCCTCATCATCACCTGTAAGAATAATCTGTGCATTATCATATTTCTTTAAAATCTTATTTGAAACTTCTTCTGCTTGAACAAATCTCTTATGCTTTGACGTTCCTGCTAGATTAATAAGCACTAGAAACTTATCTTTAAACTGCTTCATCCATTTTATAGTTATCGCATATTCATCATCTGTAAAGAATAACTCTGGCTTATACCTTCCACAATGTTCTTCTAATCCAGCCCAACCAAGCGTTTGATCGTAAAAGTTAATTTCTCCTAATTCAGACCTTCTTTCTTCACTCGATGCTTTGTATAGCTTGTCGTCTTCCATCGCAATACAGCCATGCTCTAGCGAAGCCCACAGGTTAATTACCTTATCATACCCTTTTGATATTTCTTCCCAATGATCTAATATGTATTGCCATTTCATTTCTTTTGTCGGCTCAAAATGTCTTAAATTATCAATAAACGGATTATTTCCTAATACTTGAAAGCCTTTGTGATTGACTTCAAAATCTACTTGATACCCTAAATCTTTAAGTAAACGAGGTAAATGTGAAATAAATATCACATCACCAAAAGCACCATACCTTATGACCAATACTTTTTTCACACCTACCCCTTTTATTTAAGCAAACACTTCTCTATATCCAATATCCAACTGAACATCTGTTACAGCTGTGCTTGTTCCTATTGCTCTTTGAATAACAATTTCATCTTCTGCTGCAAGACTACATTCTGTAATAGCGATAGCTTGAGAAGATAAATCAGCCTGTGTTCCGATAGTCATTGTCCCTAAAGGAACAAGATCACCAGTTCCAGCCAATGAACTATTAACAGTTAATGTTTGAACACCTGCTCCTGTTTCTGTACCACCTACAGAACAATATCCAACCGCATCAATAATACGAATCGGAAACATAACCTTTTTACGCACTACATCTGCGGCTGCTGCTGCTGTTCCAGCTAAACTACCACTAGCAGGAAGAGTAAGAACATTTCGCGTTCTGTAACGTGCGTCATCATAGAATCCAACACCCATCTTGACCCCCTTTAAAATGGGGAGGTTTTACCCTCCCCGATTAATTACGCACTTGTTACATGAACAATATTTTCCTGAGTATCAGAAGCATTAGACCAAATCTTCTGAAACCCACCTAAGTAATACCAACCGATTGCCTTAGAACGACCTAAGTCTGTCGGAACATCTGACCGCAACTCTTCCGCTACTGCGATTCCTTCCATGACAGCATCTCCACCAAGAAAAACTGCTGACGCATAAGCTGTTCCAGCACCTATTTCATCATCTAATACGTTGTTTTCCTCAATAAAAGAACAATCATAATAACGACCAACTTCTCCGTTAAAGATTAATTCAGGCTTTGTATACTGAATCAACGCTTGAAACGCTGTATATAATGCACCAATCGCATCAATAGCACCAATACAAGCATATCCACCCTTTGCAAGCTGAGGGATACTCTTCTTCTTCATATAACTAACAATCTTACGAACATTAACTGTATGAAGGTTTGAAGCTGCCGTTGCTGTCGCTGTACCATTAGTCGTGAAAGTTACTGCATCAGTAGCCGTCAAAACTGCTTTATACTCAGCCGAAGTAAACTGCGCTCCTGCGGCTGCGTCCAAAACGTCCTTAATATCATCCCTAAGACGTTGCTGAACAGGACTTTTAATATCAAACATGGATAATGCTTCAAGTTTTCCTGTATAAGGAATCTTGTTACCATATTCAGTGATAGTCAAAGTACCTTTACTGATTGTAAACTTATCAGAAGGAACAGTCGTTGTTTCAACTAAAGTTCCGCCACCTGTAGCCAATTTAAGAATTTTATCAAAATTCATTGTATCGGCTTTACCTTTCATTCCATCTACTTTTACATCACAAAACTGGCGAAACCTTGCTAACTCATAAGACGCAAACCGCATCTTATCCGATAACTCCGGATTAGCTAAGTAACCCCCGTCTGCTGATGTACTCCATAATTGACCTGCCATCTTTATCTCCTTGCCCTAGCAAGAGTTATTGTCTTGACCCGCCTCTTAATGATACAAACTTGTCTAAACTTTCCTCTGGCGTTATGGGCTTTTCTTTTGTTTTAGTTTTTTGAGAACCTTCGCCCTCACCCTTAAAACCAGACTGCGCCTCTTGAGATTCTTCCTCTTCCTTCTTTACTTCTTTCTCTTTTGGCGTAAAACGAGATTTGAAAGCGTCTACTTTAATCTTTAATTGACTCTTAGCAAACTCTGTCGCTTGTTGTGGTGTCATGCCTTGTGCAATCCCACCTTGTAAATACCCACTTGCTAAATCTGACATATCAGTTTCAAAGTCTTTTAACTCAGGGTCTTTAAAGATGCCAGTATAAGCCGTTTCTACTTCTTTCATCTGAGCGTATCTCTGCTCAACTTGGCTTACAGCGTCACTAACCCCTAACTCTCTTGACCTCTTAATCAAACTTAACGATTTTGATGCTAACTCCTCTGAATCAATCTCACCCGCTTTATGTAACTTTTCTAACCTATCAATCTCCTTGTCAATCTCATGTACTACTGGAGCTTTGACTTTAGGTTTTTGGTTACGATCAGCTAAGATTTTATTCAATGTTGCATTTTCCTGTTGGGTTCTTACAATTTCGCTATCTTTTTCTTTCATGCGACTTTCAATCTCGTCGAGCTTTTTTGTAAGAGTCTCAATAGCATTAGGGTCAACCTCTTTGGTTTCCTCTTGCCCTTGAGTGTTTTCTTCTTGCTCACTCATCTGGTTACTCCTTTTTCATTTGTTTATAAGACATTGAACCTAAACCAAGTATCGACTGGATAGCTTGACGCAATTTCCTGATAGCTTTAACCATCATTCTTGCCTCGACTTCTCCGTTATCAATAGCTGAGTTTATGTTTGCCTTTTCCATATCATCTAATACAGATGAAACTATTTTCCATCCGTTAGACGAAAGCATTTCTTTTACTTCTACCGCTTGATTATATTGTTTTTTATCTAAATCACTTACCATGAGTCTTATCCGTTAAAAATGGTTTATTGGGCTTTACTTTTTTGGTGTTATTTACTTTCTTTTCTTTCATTATCTATCCCCAATCTTAAGTTCTGGCGTTACCACTTGCTGTTCTGTTGGCGACTGTGGGAAGTCCGGGATTTGTCCTGTTTTTCCCATTGACTGATTGACTGACTGATCAATCTCATCATTAGACTTCATTAAGTCCTCAATATTTTCAAAGCCATTGCTCTGCATTGCTCTTTTAACAACCTTCTTAACATCAAATAAAGCCATTAACATTTCGTTAGTTAATACTCCTTTTAACAACTCATTATATCTAGTTTGTTCTTCTGATTGGTTCATAAACCGACTGATACCTATTGGTCTGAAATCTAGAGCTATATCACGATTCTTTCTTAAATACTCAATATCTAGTTTACGAACACGAACCATCTTCTTTTCCATACCAATTACATTTCTTAAAGCATCAACAACTGGCATATTCCTTTCGACTTCTTTAAATCCCATAATCTTATCAACATAACTCTGTGGGCATTTATCTATTGTATACTTAATGATTTTAGTGATTGATCTGCCTAACCATTCGGCCTCAATAAACTTTGCCATCTGTAAGAATCTATTATCACTACGGCTTAACTTGATCTGTACCTCTCCAAGTGTCTCATCTGCCCCTGCTGTTTGCTGTCCTTGAGCTGTCCTTGAAATACCGTAGGTCTCTTGTAGGATTTGGTCTAGCGTACTCAATACAGCCATTCCATCTACTGTCATACCCATATCAATGGGCTTAATCGCTTTAGGATCACAATGCCAAATTGCCGCGGGCTTAACCTCAACTGTATCCCAGTCAACGTCTGCATTTTTATCAACTGCAACCATCTGCATAACTGCCAGCTTCCAGTTATCCATCCATAGATTAATTACACTATTAGCTGTTTCAGATACAGCTCTTGTATTCTTAATAAGTCCGGCACCGTAAAACTGTTTAGCGTTAGGGTTGACTCGGATAACGTCATAAGGACGCTCATCTTCTTTAACAATTTCTTTTTGAATCAAATACTTATCGTTTGCTACTGTAAGAAGCATCTCAACGTCTTTTTGAGTATCAGGATCTTTAACCTTTCCATGAAACTCTGCTATTGATACAGGCTTATAGGTCTTATCGCTTCCAGTATTGTTAATACCATCAAGTATTTTTCTACGCTCTTCACCTAGGTTTGTATTCTCATTAGCACCACCCTTCTTTAACTCTTCAAAGTGTGGTTTACCGTATGTATATAGATCACTCTCAAGAATATCTGCAATATCCTTTTCGTATTCATCAATAACAAAACGTGAGTTTATCCAATAGAAAGCTACTGAAGGGTCAACTAACACATCATGGAAGGTTCGAGGTATAAAGTTTAGTGTAAAGTCGCCTTTACCTTTTGATACATCTAACGTCTTAATGAAACAAGTTGAAGTAACACAAGCCTCTTTAACAGCTAACGCTCCAACATTATAGAAGTTACCTTTTTGTAGTACATGAACAATAAACTGTTTAAGCGCGTCCCTTAAATCCTCTTCATCTTCTGATACTCCGGTTATATCATAAAAGTCTTTCTGACTTAATAGCATCTTAATCAACATAGAAGCTCCAACCTCTACGTTTTTATATGCCATTGGGATAAAGATTTTACTTTGCCACTCTTCTTTCTTCTTCCAAACGTCTGGATGAGTACAATTATACTGTTCAACACACTCATCAATATCTGGCATAAAGCTATCTCTAAAGGTTTTTGCTCTTGTCTTTGCGGAGATTACATAATTAACTAAATATTCATCGTCTAATTTTTTCATTAGTAAGCGTTCCCTGTAATTAATGTTTGTCGTGGTCTCTTTCGAGCCGAATTATCGCTATATAAGAAGTTCCTAAGTCCATAAACACATAAAGCAAGGGCGATAACACAATCATCGTGTAAACCCTCTGGTGCTGTGTATCTAATATTCCTTTGAGACGTGAGTTCATAAGTATATGATCCTAATTCATCAATAAGTTCCTGTATTAATGGGAAAGTAATAAGTCTTTGTTCAATAGCTACTATCAGTCTTTCAATTAATGGCTTCTTACTTGCTCCCGAAATCTTAAACGCTCCACTTTCTGGTATGTTTACCCCTGCCCGTTTTAAATCTTCTGCTATTGGATCACCTAACCCTGTTGCGTCTATGCACAACTGACTATGGTATTTTGTACATTCTAATATGATACGTTCTTTCTGTAAGTTCCAGTCAACTTGATTAAACCTTTGGAAGCTAACTACCTGCTTTGTTTCTCTACACATTGTTATGATTACTGTCCAGTCAATCGTTCTTGCTAAGTCAACTCCTGTCACATAACTTCTGCCAGCGATATAGTCCTCTTTATTGCCACACACACAGTTTGTAATGCCCTTAAACACACTTGAAGCATCATCACTAAACTCACATTCATATTCTTGTAGGTATAAGACTTGAGGTGTTTCAGCTTTGGCTTTCTCAAGTTCTTCTTCTGGGAAAATATTGCTTTGGCTTGCTTTCAGTTCGTATCGTTTCCATTCAGGATTGTCTTTTGCCTTAACCCATTGAGCATATGCATGGTTCTTTCCTTTTGGTGTGAATATGAAAATAGCCCATCTATCTTTACTCTGTCTGATAATAGGCTGTATGATCTCATCCCAAACCATTGCTTTAATAAGAGGAAACTCATCTAAAACAACACCAGAGAAATCTACTCCTCGAATATTATCAGGCTTATCTGCTCCATGTAAAGAAAAGATTGAACCATTTGTAAACTTAACGTAAAGTTCTGACTCGTTTATCTTCTCAACTGCATCCATAGGTAAATAGCTTTTGAGCATATTAGGATCAGTCCAAACAATATTCTTTGCTGCTTTGTATGTTGATGTGATGTAACCGTACCTAGAATTAGGATTCTTGCAACATTCCTTAATGAGTATGTTTACCGCAAGAGTTGTCTTTCTTGCTCTTCTATGCCAATTTATGAGAAAGAACCGTATCTTTTTAGCGTCAAAGTCTTTTAATATCTCTAACTGCCATTTATGTATGCCATCTAAAAATCTTTTAATCGGAACTAACATCTGCGAAGTTCACAATCTGTATAGGGTTATCTGATTGACCACCTAAATTAATGTCTTGCTTCGCTCCATACTTCTTTGGCTTCATTCTTTCAGCTATCCATTTGCGAGTGTCAACTCTTAATCTTGATCTTTGAATATTCTCACTATTAATAACTTCATTTTCAGAACCATCTTTATTCTTTCTGTCCATATAATCATTTGTACTATCATCACAAATATCAAGCATCTCATCTGCTAATGTATCCATCTGATCATCTTTAGCTAATCCGTACTGCTTTAGAAATTCAGGATATATTCTAATCCAAGAATAAACTGTTTTTATAGAAGGCATTGCATCATCACGAGTTATAGACCTTAAACTCTCTCCCTCAACAATCCTATCGCAAATTGTCACTGCTATTTTTTTATTATAATCTGTTGGTCTACCGGCTGGCATTATTCCCATTCCTTAAATAAAAAAGAGTGTCCTCATAAGATCGGATCCGTTTTTATTTTTAATTATTTATTACCCGATTGAAAACACTCTTTTGTATGGTTGTTTATTTAACTTAATATTACCTTATCATAAAACTCCTTTTACCGCAAGGCATTGTGTGGTTTTTATTATTCATACCCATCCTCCTCCTCTTCCCCAACAGGGTTCGTTACATAATTTCTAATCTCACTAATAATTTTACGTTGAAGCTCAATAAGCCGTTCATTCTTCTTAATCGCCATTAATATTTTATCGGGATCTCTGAGAACCTTCAATTCCCTCCGTGCCGATTCAATCCGTTGCTCAGCATTTTTGACCAGAATTTCATCCCTTACAACACATTTTCTGTTACAAGCGAAACAGTACCTTCCTTTGTTATATGACGTTTTCTTCTTCCCGCATTCTTTGCATTGGTATTTTTTATATTTCATTTTTGACCCCCTCTTTGTACATACCTCCCGTTATCTCCCTAAACCGCGCCGCGTCCCTTTTAATCTCAAGATCCCTCATCCGCCTATCGGATGGGTAGCGGTTGAGAATCGTTGTCACGATTGGTGCTGCGTATTTGTAGTCTTTGTTTCTTGCCATGTTGGTCTCCTTGTTAAGTTTCCAGCCTGATCCACTGCACATTAAATTCCCGGCAAAGCCATTGGAATTGTTGAAACTCTTCTTTGTCTTCAAATACGTCTTTTGGGTTGGTGAATCCTATCCAATTTTTCATATTCTTCTTTCTATATAATAATATATAAGAATATATAGATATATTAGGGTGGTGCCATAATTATGTTAACTACCGGACAAACGCCTTTTTTTCAACCGGACAAACACAACCGGACACATCGGACAAATACGGACACCCAAGTATGACACTTGGACAAAGTGCCGGACAGGACAGGACAACTGTATACGTAGTATACAGTGTCCGTCCGGGTGCAGTTGTCCATATGTCTATTCGCACAATAAAACTCTCTTGTTTATTCCTTCACCATCAAAACGAATAATACCACTTTTTAAAA
>Ga0222682_1000144_pt1 | contig 16167 bp, 27 predicted proteins | sample AntAcemetage1008_FD_179812 | JGI IMG/M metagenome (GOLD analysis project Ga0222682, IMG submission 179812) | Saline water microbial communities from Ace Lake, Antarctica - #1008 | ecosystem: Environmental > Aquatic > Non-marine Saline and Alkaline > Saline | place: Antarctica: Ace Lake...
TGTTTATTTTCAACTTTAATAACCTTTGTCTTATTGATTCTTTTAGCATAATTATTTATTAAATTTTGAAGTGTAGTTTCTAATATAGGCTCATTATTTCTAACTTTGCTCCAAAAAGCCTTACGTTCGTGTCTGTTAGGTAGACCTTTTGTATTGAGCCATTTGACAAAAGTATATAGTTGTTTTAAATCATTGTAAACTTTTATAGTTGTTTGGTCTTGTTTATTTATTTGTTTCTTTTGTTGTGCGTTGCGTTGTTTGTTCAAATACCATTGACTAAATTTGACCAATAGATTATGCATATTCTGCCTCCTTTATTTTATAATATTACTTAATATTTTAAAAAATTCTATATAAATTTCTCTATTATAATTAGTTTTAGTATGACAAGAATGGCATAGACTTATTAAATTTTCTATGTCTAAATTTTCTTTAGTATAATCGATGTGGTGAATATCTAACTTTCTGCCATTCTGTTTAGTTGTTTTGCCACAAATTTGGCAAATATGTTCGTCTCTGATTCTAATAGATTCTTTTAATTGTGTAGTCCAAGATATAGGATAAGGTTCGAAAGATGAACCACCATTCCAGTTATGATTATTTTTTCCAAATTTAATAATTTTTTTTCTATATTCTTTATTTTCCCATTTCTTTTTATAAGAACAGGATTTACATCTTTTCGCCACATAACAAATCTTTTTCCCACAATCTATACAGTAATTAGGTTCTAAACTTCTACCGTCTATATAACGACCGCTTTTTTTACCTTTTATATTAAATAACCATCTAGCTTCGTTTTTGGTTCTTATAGGAATATTATGATTTATTAAACTTCTTCTAACAGTGCTCCCACTACAATTTATTTTATTAGCAATTTGGTTTAAAGATTTCTTATTTTTAGTATATTCCTTTATTAAAAATTTTTTAGTTAAGATTTTAGCTAATTTACTTGGATATTTCATTCATTTTAACTCTCCTTATTTAATTCTTCTAAAGTTAAATTTCCATTTATTAAAATATTTGCCCGTCTCTCACATTTTCCATTATGAATTTTAATTATTCTATTACTTAAAGTTAATCTAAAAAACCCTGTAATATTACTTACCACCTTTTGGCATACTGCACATTGTCCAATAGTTTTAATATTATTTCTTCTTGGTCTTTGTTTTGATTTTTCCCCAAGTTTTCTTTCTTTTTGTTTAGGTCTTTCGATTCTTATTTTTAAAAACTCTATCATACCCAATGTTTTAATTCCAAGATGTATTCTATTTGGTACTAAGAAATATTCTATTTTTTTAATATCTGGCTTGGGTTTTAAACCTAAAGCTAATAATTTAGAAATTGCAGCATCTTTGGTATATTTTTTGCTCATTTCCCCTCCTTAGTTGTTACTTGTGGTTTTGCGAAATAAATACAATAGCCTTTCTTTTCTTCAGCTATTTCTATTCTATTAATAAATGGTAAATTACATTCTTCTTTTTTACATCCAAATCTACATTTAGAACAATCTTTAAGTTCGCCTTTTTTTAGTTGGCTCCATATTTCTGGTTGTCTCTTTCTTTCCCTAGTTTGTCTTTTCTCCACAAGTACCTCCTATTTTAATTGCTTTGTCTGCCATCTCAATAAATTCTTGTTTATGTGAAATTATTATCATTTGTCTATTAATTTTTCTATTTATTTTCTTTAAAAAGCTACTCGCTCTTTCAAGATTATCTGAATTATCAATTGCTTTAAAGGGCTCATCCAAAATAAGCATCCCTTCAATTTTTGGACGAGTTAATTCGATAAGGGCTATGCGAAGAGCTAAAGATAAAATACTGGTAACAAATCCTCCAGGTGAATGGGGTTCTTCATTTCCAGGTGTTAATATGTTAAAATCTATAGTTTGTAAACTACCCCTTCTATCACAATCTACTTTAAGTTTATATTCATCATTGGCAAGTATATAAGAAAGAGCAAAATTTACTATAGTTTCAAATCCTTCTATTACTGCTTTTTTACTACCTTGTTCAACAATTGTTAGCAATTCCACTGATTTTTTATAAAGCTCTCTGTTATGTTCCAAATCTTCTAACTTTTGTTTGTTAGTAGTACATTGCTCAGTTAGTAAAGAAAATTGCCCTTGAAGAGAACCTACTTTAGTATTTAACTCATTTAAATCATCTTCTAATTGTTTTAATTCAATACTTGTTTGCATTTTTCAATTCCTTTTTGTAATTCTATCTCCAGTTCTTCTACCGTTTCTTCCAAAACTTCTTCTTTAATTCCTAGTTCTTCTAGCTCTTTTAATATTTTAGTTTTATCTTCTGTAAGTTTTCTTTTACGTTCCTCCAATTTCGCTTTCTCTAATTTTTGTGTTTCAACAGTTTCTGTTATTTGCTCAAGCTCTTTTTTATAATCCATAATTTTTACTCCTTTATTTACTAAATCTATATCTTCCTCTAATAGATGCCCAGATAAATTTTCCAATTGAAGGTGCTCTTAAAGCTTGCTCATAAATATCTTTAGGTACATTATAATATTTATAAACTCCTCCCTTTGTAAATTCAACTTCAAGAATCTTTTTAACTTCATCAAAACCCACAGAAATTACATTACTTGATTTTACAGGTTTTCTAATCATCGATTTTTTCTCCTTTTAATTATATAATATATTTTTTAATATTTCAAAAAATTCTATATAAATACCTCTATTCCCATTAGTTTTAATATGGCAACCTTGACATAGTGAAATAAGATTATTAGGATTGAGATTATCTTTATCATAGTCTATATGATGAATATCTAATTTTCTGTTGCAATCTATCTGTAATTTACCACAAATTTGACATCGATGATTATCTCGAATTCTGATAGATTCTTTTAATTTTTTATTGAATTTATTAGGATATGTTCTAATCAATCCTTCAATGTAATTTCCATGTAATTTTCCTTTAATTGGATTAGCTGGTCTGCGATTTCTTTTTGAACAACTTCTGCATCTACCTTGTCCATATTTCCAAGTTTTATAACTTATTTTGTTATTACATATAAGTTCTTTACAGTAATGATTTTCTAAAGTTCTTCCATCTATATAGTTAGGATGATTTTCCCCTGAGAATCTCTTGCTCACATCTAATCTCTTTCTACCTTTTAGAGTACAATGAATACATCTTTTACTGCCTTTAAACCAAGTATTTGCTTGTATTTTAGCTTTACAGACAATACAATGATATTGTTTCATTATAAACGCCCTCTAAGGGCACTCCAAAGCCCCTTTTCGACCCCTTTATTGATACTTTCTCCTCCTCCTATGATAATAAGCTGATTAGGTTTCATATTATTTAATATAAGGTTTTAATATTTTAGCTATACTTTTTTGACCTTCTGGTTCTAAATCGTCAATTTCTTTTTCAAAAAATTTAACAAATAACACTAATATAAATCGTTTAATTATTTTTTTCATTTCCCCTTCTCCTTTTACACTCCCTACTTCGCTTTCTTTCAGAAAGCTCATTGGTCGTTCAATCCTTCCATTTTTCGCCCACAAAAAGGACATCTTTTTGCTCTATAACCATTTATTTCAATTCCACAATCTATACAATAATATTTCTTTAATGTTCGACCATCAATATAGTGAGAATTATTTTTTCCTTTGCGATTTATTAATTTATTTAATAAAATCATGTCTGGGCGTTTTGTTCCTTTTTTACCTTCACTTTTAGTTCTTATTTTAATATCATGTTTTTTTAAATAATACCAAATTGTTTTACTATCGCAATCAATTATTTTGGCGATTTGTATAGTTGATTTCTTATTAATTATATATTTTTTATATAAGAATTTTTTAGTTAAAGTTTTAGTCAATTTTTTCATAATTATTTTACTATAGTTATAAGGTCAAACCCTTCATCGAAAATCGGGGGTTCATATACAGAATCAAATCGTGTCCATATATCTTCCCATAATTGCCTATTAGGTTGCCCATGTGGATTTTTCAATCTTCTATCTACACTTTCTTTCATGGATAATTTAGGTAAAATTAAAGCAGTTGTATAATAATTATATTTATAAGCAAGGTTAATATATCGTGCTCGCACAGTTCTAGTTAAACCTACTTCATCTATAATTATATTCACATCTATTTTCATAAAACCCTCTACCATTGCCAATTCGGTATCCCATATAGCATGTTCTAATTTAAAGTCAAAAATGTATTCTCCTCCACCTATATTATATCTTAAAGCATCTCTAGCTATGATAACATAACCTTCCTTAGTATATGTGCTAGCTAATGTGGATTTACCACTGCCGATATTGCCCACAAGTACAATTAATTTTTTATTATGTTTCATATCTACCAATCCTATTTATAACTTCGTCTACTATTTCTTTTTCTACTTTAGTTTCTTTGGCAATTTCTTCTACTCTTCCTCTAATATCTAGCGAAGCTAGTTTTACTGAATTAAGAGAACTTATAAAATTGTCAATATTACTTTCAAAACTCTTAGCCTTTTTTATTCTCTCCAAATCAAAAACCATTTTTCCTTCTTTTGCTCCTTTTAATTTAATTATTTCAAATTTTTTAGTAGAAGTATCTATAAGCAATACAGAAGGTTCTATATTTTGTTCGTCTATTTTTCTACGACCTATACAGCCAATGTCTAAAATAGTAGTATCTTTTAATTTAAATTCAAATGGATGGTGATTATGAGCTACAAGAATGTAATTGTAGTTGGTTTTAATATCCTTATAGCAGATATGCATTGCACTGTATGGCAAAGGTTTCTCTGTAATCAAAGCGTGAACAATTGCTATAGTGGTCTTATCTTTTTTGTCGTGAAACAATCCTTCTTCTTTTATTTTAGATTCTATATCGTGTTTGTACTCATATCCCTTTAGAAAAAAATCATCTTCTTCTATTGTATCTAAATAACCAATAAGTTTGCTACGTCTTATCATATGTGCAAGCGATGTAGCATTGCTATGTTCAATATGATGTGAATTCATGCAATGATTTCCGAATAACATTTCCCATTCAATCTTGCTTCGTTCTATTTTATCCAAGATTTCATCAACAATAGTATTTGACACCAACGGTGATTCAAAAAAATCCCCACCATCTAAAATATAAGAAACCTTATTTTTTTTAGCAATAGATAGTATTTCATCTAATTTTAATAACATAGACTGGTAGTAATTATCTTTCCTGTTAATGGGGGCTTTAAAAAGTAGATGAAAGTCTTGTAAGTAAAGTAATTTCATAACTTAATATCCTTCAAAATATCTTCTGTAATCTTTGATTTACATGTAGGGCACTTGCCATATTTTTGCAATACCTCTTTATATTTCTTTTCATTTTCTATAATTAAATTTTTATATTGATAAATTTCAGAATCTGAATCTATTGTATCTCCTGTTATACCAAGCAGTTGTGAAAATAATTCTTTTAACTTTTTTAATTTATCATAATCCTTTTTTAATTTATCAATATTAATTTTAGGTATTTTTAATTCTTTTAATTGGTTATCTGTATTCTTTAATGTTACATTAATTTCTTTTATTTTGTTTATTAAAAGCTCATATTGCTCTAATTTTTCTATATTTTTCTTTAATCCAATTACTAAATCATCAGGTACTGATTTTATATTAGATAATAAAACCTTTGTTTCTTGCAAATCGCAGTGATTGCTTTCTAATTTATCTTTTAAATTGTTTGCTTTTTCATAATGTTCCTGCAATGCTTTTAGATTATCAAATTGATTTTTAAAATTATTATATAACTTCTCTAATTTATCTTTTTGTATGGTAACTTCTTCTAATGATTTCTGCTGTTCCTTTAAATGTTCAGTTCCAAGTTTTGTTTCTCTACCGATTCTTAAAATATCTTTATTAAAAGACTGTAAAGATTTATCAATTAAGTTACTTCCTGTCAATTTATTAAATAATTTACTTTTAAATACAGATGATTCACCTAATAAGAAAGGCAATGTGATTTGGTCAGCAATGTTTAGGATAATCTCTTCATTATCTATATTTATGGTGCGGACTTGGAGAGCATCTTTTATTTCATCTGGGATTGTCTTTCCAACAGAATCAAAACGCTTAACTTCATCCCCAATTTCTAATTCATAAGCATTAATAGAAGCGGATTTTATTTTTGATACTTTAACTTCATTGTCCAAGAGGGCAGTTACTACTGTCTTTTTTGTGCCTTCTTTTCTTACATCCTTGCCTTCGTTAAAAAATAACCATTTAATTGCTTCTATAACACAACTTTTCCCATCATCATTTGCCCCAAACAAAATATTAAGCTTATCGCTAAAATCCAGTACAAGATTAGAATGTTTTTTAAAATTAATAAGGGAAATTTGCTTCAACCACATTTAAATTCCTTTTATTTGTCTTCTTTAAACCTAAAGTCAATAAGTTCGTATTTTTTTTCAGAAAAATGGCTTTGAAATTGTAATTTATGAAACTGAAACTTATGTTTTAATTGCTCTAAGGAGATTACCATCTTTTTTCCTTCATGCTCTACAGTAATCCCCTGTTCTTTCTTAATAGCTTTCTCTACAATGTAATCTCTGATTGATACATGCCCTAGAAAAAGCTTCTTAATTTTTACTTTTTTAGTTAGCATTGTTTATTGCTGTTAATAATATCCCAAAATATTCTTTAAAAATTTCTCGGTCTCCATTTGTTTTCATATGACAACTTCTACATAAACTAATTAAATTAGCAGGGTTTAAATCATCTTTGTTATAATCTATATGATGAACATGCAGTTTTTCTATATTTAATTTTTGTTTTTTGCCACATATTTGGCATTGGTGATTGTCTCGTTTTCTTATTTTATTTTTAAATTTTTCTGTCCATTTTGGAGGATATTCTGAATTTTCATAAGGAATTCCAGTACCCCCATGTCCTAAACTTATTTTTTGTTTGGTTTCTTTCGTATGGAGTTTACCATAAAAAGGATTGTTTTTACCTTTAATTAAAAATATCCTATATTTGTCTTGGCATTTTCTACATCTTTTACTTCTCGAATCCTTTAATATGTTTCCACAATCAATACAAAAATGATATTGTATAAGTTGAGATTTCGCCAATCTTATACCCTGTAAACAAGTTCTTATTTTAAGTTCATATTTACTTAAATATCTTAAAATAGTTCCTTTCTTACAACCAACCATTTTTGCTATTTGACGTGTAGATTTTTTATTAACTATGTATTCTTTATATAAGAATCCTTTAGTTAATAATTTTTTAAATATTTCCATAGTTTACTCATTGCCAGAATATAATTTGTTATTAAAAATAAACCTACCTTTAACAATTCTTTTAACATCTACATCAAAGTAACCCCCATTATCATAAAAATAAACCACCCCAAAACCATTTACCCAAGAGTTTGGGCGATTCTTTTGATAAGCAGGAGCTAAATTACTTAAACAACCCAAAGCATAGCCCGCTATTGCTATTTCTCTTGCTGGCGAAGCAGCAAATCTTACTCTAGGACTATGTAAATGCCCAAAAATTACGTTGGTTTTTAGCTCATCTATATGCTTTTTAACAAAATTCTGCTGATGATAAATCCCATGTGTAAAACTTAATCTACCTATTCTTTCAATATGATTGATTTTATCATAGACTTTGTATCCTCTTTCTTCTAATTTAAGTTCTACCTTTGGTTCAAGCAGTCCTTCGAGGGCAGGGTATTCTTCTATTAGTTGATAATACCAATCTTCATGATTTCCATAGAAAAATCTCTTATCACAATTTTTAGGTAATCTTTTATCAAATTCATCTAACAATTTATTACCTTCTACATAATCAGTAAGCATACGTTTATTTTCTAATGTTTTTCTTTTGTGTTTTAACCAATGGCTAATCGGACTCATATCCATATAATCACCCAGAATTATAAACCCATCAAATGAAATGTCATCCATTAGATGAAAGATAGATTTAATTGCTATTTCGTTTTCATAAGGTATATGAGTATCTGCTATAACCAAATAAGTAGAAAAGGGTTTTTTAAGATTAGATTCTTTTTTCTTGGTTTTGGTAATTTTCCAATTAACCGATTCTACTGGCTGTATAGCAGGTGTAGATACAGTTCTAGTAGGTGGTAATTCTTTTCTAAATTTGATTTTCTTCTGTTTTCTTAAACGATTTTCATAGCGTTCTATGCTTCTTTCAGAACAATCAAACATCTTAGCTAAATCATAGATAGTTTTACCATTGTTATACAATTCAATATAGACTTTTTCATTAATATCCATCTTATACCTCCTTTATTTAGCTTCAACATCTTCAACTGGTATACCATTAGAAACAGTTGAAGTAATACCAGGTTCTCCAATTTCAACAGCAACAGCAGCATGTTTTTCATCTGTTCTTGGTAAACGTGGTTGAATTTTCTCAACACCCAACTTTTCCATAAGCTTAACTAACATCAAACGAATATTTAATAATAATTTATTATTAACTTCGTTAGTTTTTAATAACACTTTTCCTTCTGCTGTTTTAACTACTGTTTTTGCATAATCAAATTCTTGTCTACAAGCTCTTCCTGTAATCATTTTAAACCTCCTTTTAATTTGTTAAATTAATTTTCTCATTATATTATTCCACTATTGTTTTAATTAATTTAGCTAGAATTCTCCTTGTTATGTCTAATTCTATCCTTCGATACTCTTGGTTTGCTTTGTCTGTAGTTTGAGTTAATTCAAATTTGTTAACTGACTTATCTAACAATGTAGTAACATCGATGGTTTTAACAGGAAATTCTTTTTTAAATTGTTTTAGTGATTTTTCTTTAATTGCTGCATTTAAATACAGTTCTACTGCTTCTAAAATCTTCATTTTACTATCCTCCTTTATTACTGTTTTATTTATTTTTCTAATTTCATTTAAACCAAACATATCAATCCTCCTTTTAACTTCCCAATAATATTTTATTTCTTTAATATCCTTCGTTATTACCAAAAACTAAATCCTTATTTTTAGGATAAATTATTTTTCTAATCTCTTTTAAATAATCTTTAGCATCGTCATAATCAATCTTCTCTACTTTAATTATTTCATAATCTACTTTAGGAGATAGATTAACAACATCATTTAATTCTCGATGATTTTTTGCTAAAAGTGTTCTTTCCTCATCTTTGTCTTTTACTACTATCAAATACATCTTATACCTCCTTAGTTATTTCGTTAATATCCCAATCCATAGCTTCAAATATAACCGCTGCTTTATTTATTATATTGCGTTTCTCCATTAATAACCAATCTACATTTTCTCTATCGATGTGATTGTAATTTTCTTCATCGAAGGCTTGTACGTTTACAGGTTTATCTTTTTTGTGTACAACTTTGATTCTCGATTTATCTACTTTTTGCTCCGCATATGTTAAAATAATATCTTTCTTTGTTACATCCTTTTTTAATATTTCATAAATTTCTCCATCGACATAAACATGCGTTTCGACTTTAGGTTCTCCGATAGGTTTGGTATACAACCAATAAAATAAACTACCTGTCTTTTTATCAAATCCTTTGGTATTATCTAAAGCTCGTTTAAATATTGGTAAATTTTTATAATCTTTATTTGCCAATTTAGCTGGAAAAGAAATATTTTGTAATTGTTTATTTCTTAGTTCTTTAATTTCATTTTTAATCCAATTTATAATATTTTCTTTAGATTCTTTATCCATTAATTTTTCTAAAAGTTCAGTTTGGAAACCTTTTAAATAAATAGTAGAATCTTTTCTTTTAGCTTCAATACCAACTACTTTCTCTTCTAATGTTCCATCCTCATGCCTCAAATAACCTTTATAACGACACATTGCTAAAATAAATATTTTTTCATAGTTTCCTTCATAATCAAAAATAATTTTAGTATTTCTTTTATATCTATTTTGAGACCATTTTTGAACCAATTCATTAAGTAAAGCATTAATATTTTTACCTTTGGTATCTACTATAATACCATCGGTATCCACATATAAAGTTGTATAACCTAATGTTTTAATTTCATTTATTACATAATGAAGCAAATCACGAACCACTGATGTTATCATTGAACAAATACGATGGTCGTAGTATCTAAAATATTTATTCCCCATTACACCCCATGTTGAAAGAGAAATTCCTTTATAAGCTTTATATTTTTCTTCTATATCTTTAAATTCCTCAGAATTTGGGTTGGTATTTTTTAAAAGTTCTTTAAATTTATTTTTTTCATCTAATAGCTTTTTAGCAACAATGGGTAATAAAGTATTAGCATCTTGCTTAACATTGTAAGTAGCTTTTATTTCTTGAGTAACTCTATCTGTTACATCAACTGCTAAACCATCTTGTTCTATTAAATTAACAGGGTCTAAACATAATTCTATAATAGTATTTAAATATGCTCCTGATAAATCATAAGAAGTAATATCAAATTGCCTTCCCTTACTATATACTTCTCTAAATGCTCCCTCAAAATCTTCTCCACCATCTTCCTTTTTAGGTTTATTAGGTAAAACTATTTTCTTTTTTCTGGCTTCTGTTAAAAGTAAATTATCAATTACCCTTGAATTCCAGTTGTAATCTTCCCATTGAGTTTTAGATACTCTTCTTATTCCATCTAACATAGGAATATATTGTAATTTCTTTTCCATTTCCATCATATCTCTAACATCATTTATATTTCTTTGTTTTAATTCAGGAGATAATTTGCTAAACTCTAATTTTTTAATTTCTTTTTCTCTTCCTATAGTTTCAAATAAACGGGCATTTAAAGTATATTCACGCTTTCTATTTAAAGTAATTTTTTTATCAAGTAACATATAATCTACTACCGAAGTACCAGCAGGATAACGAATATCATCTCTTATATATCTTTCTTGTCCAATAGGACTTATATTCTTAGCAAAGTCGGGTATCCTATTACAAAGATAAAGCCAATCAAATTTTTCAAAATTCCACCCAAGAATAAGGTCATATTGTTCTTTTTGCATATGATTTATAAATGCTTGTATCATATTATATTCTGAATCATAATCTCCTAAATAAAAAGTAGCTATTTTATCGGTAAATGAATTAGAACTACTTATACAAGAAATAGGGTCTGGTGCTATCATAGGGTCTGGTAATTCTTTTGATAATGTTTCAATATCAATAAATGAATATTTTATTTTAGTTTTTTCAATAGTATCAACTTTATCTATTAAATAACGAGTAGGAAATTTAATATCGGCTTCCCAAGAACCCATTCCAGCTTGTTTTCTAATATCAGAAGGCTTGGAAACAAATAATTTTTTTAATTTTTTACCATTATAAGAAACACAGTTTCCTTCTGGATTTTCAGCATAATAGTAAGGGAAGAAATTATCGTCTTCTCGTACCTCTAATTCGTCATTATCATGACGAATAAAAAGATATATTTTCCTACCTATATTTCCAATATTAACTAACTGCATTTTATCCATTTATGCCTCTTCCTGTTTTTCTTAAATAATCATCCAAATCTTTTTCAGTAAATCTATAGCCTTTAATTAAAAAGGTATTTTTTTTATCTTCTTTATAATGGTCATCACAAACAATTATACATTTAAGTTCGGCATCATCTATATTTCTTAATTTGGCTTTTGTTCCATCAAGTTTAAAAATATGAGATTTGCGAGCTTGGTAAATCCAATATTCTACAACATTTTTGTAATTATGTTTCTTCACGAATCCTTCGACCAAATCTTTTTTTATCAAAATATAGTCCTTTGAATATCTAATACTCATAATTATTTCTCCTTTTCTACTGTATTTTTAGCATAGGTATGATTTCTGGTAGTCTGTAGATTTACTTGTATTCTTCTAATTTTACTTTCCAAAATTAATACAATTCTAAATAAATCATTGACCTCTGCTCTAATTAAACTACTTAGTACACTATTTAAAAGGGTAGAAGTAACTTTGACTTCTTCTCCACCAACAGTGAAGATACCTTTATTTTGAGAAGATTCTATCACTATGGCTAATTTCCTCCCAGTAATATAACTCTCAAGGTCAGCATTAAGTTCTCCAAATGAATTCTCAATTTCGCCATAGAGTTTATTCAACACGTCTTGCTGAGATAAATAAAAACCAACATCGAAAGGGTCTTTACAAGATTTAATGGCTTGTTCAGCTGCCTCTAGTTCATTAAAAAAATCGTGGTCAGTTAAATTAGTAAATTCGTCATTAGCTTTCTTGTTAAGTTCTTTATTATCCATTATTTTCCTCCTTTAAAATTTCCAAATAAATCTTTTAAAAAATCTGGTAATTCGGGTTGTTTTTCTTTACATTCTCGACAAACCCCATTCTTTAAAGGTCTATTTTTTTTACAGACTTTGCACATTCCGAACGTATAAATATCTTCGTTCATTTCTTCTCCTTCAAATTTTCCAAATAATTTTCATACATCTGAGCTTCTTTTTCAGTTATCCTAAATAAATGCGAATTATTTTTATGACCATTGTAACAAAGACCCACTCCATTAAAAGGACTATGAATAAACAATGGAAATCTTTTTCTGTTATATGCGATGTCATGTAGCTTATGATGTACCGAATGAATCGGTTCTAAACAGCCTTCTTCAGCACAGTATCCATTCTGTGCTTCGCAAATCATTTCTTTTACTTTATCTGAAAATCCTTGTTTCATATTATTTGCTTCTTATTAGCTTTTTAACTTTACCTAAAAAATTTCCTATCCCATATTTACTATTTAACAATTTATAACCTAACTTCATTTTTTCTACATCGTTTAAGCTTTTAAATTTTTCTGTTTTCATCAGCCCCCGTAAATTTTCGTCAAATTGTTTTAATCCAGCTAAACTCATATTATTTCTCCTTATTTATCCCCAATAAATTAAATACCTGTTCTTCTATCTTCTTTAAAACTTCAGGGTTCTCTTTTAAATATTGTCTAGTTCCTTCTTGTCCTTGTGCCAAATTTTCTTCATTAAAAGAAAACCAAGACCCTGCCTTACCTATTATACCATGTTTTATAGCTAAATATACAATTTCCCCTACATAAGATACCCCTTCATCATTATAAATAAAAAATTCAGCTATTTTAAAAGGAGAAGCAACTTTATTCTTCTTTACGTTGGCTTTTACTTGAGTACCTATACAATCTTCGCCTTTCTTTAATATTCCCTTTCTTCTCAAATCAATTCTTACTGAAGCATAAAATTTTAAAGCCCTTCCACCTGGAGTTGTTTCTGGTGAACCAAATCTTACCCCTATTTTTTCTCTGATTTGATTAATAAAAATTACACAAGTATTTGATTTGTTTATTGCTGCTGTTAATTTCCGCATTGCTTTTGACATCAATCTAGCTTGTAAGCCTATTTGAGTATCTGTCATTTCTCCTTCTAGTTCAGCTTTTGGTACTAAAGAAGCAACTGAATCTACAATAATTAAAGCTACTTCATTAGATTCTATTAATGTTTGAGCTATAGTCAATGCTTCTTCTCCTGATTCAGGTTGAGAAAATAAAAGGTCTTGTAAATTAATGCCATTTTTTGTAGCCCAATCTGGATTAAATGAATGTTCAACATCTATATAAGCAGCTTTTTCTTTTAATTGTTGTACTTGTGCAACTGCACTTAAACATAGAGTAGTTTTACCACTGCTTTCCGTTCCATATACTTCAATTACTCTTCCACGTGGCAAACCCCCTATTCCTATAGCCAAGTCTAAACTTAAAGAACCTGTAGGAATAGAATTAACTTCTGCTTTAAAATTACTGTCTAATTTTATAATTGCACCTTTACCAAATTGTTTTTCTATTTTAGATAAAGCCATATCTAATGCTGATTTTTTCTTTTTAATTTCTGGTTTTTCTTTCTTCTTTTTAGGCATAATTACTCCTTTATTACTAATCCTGCAAGAGCTAATACACAACCATCTGCCAAATTATCATCCTTAATATTTATCTGTAGAGCGTTATTTATATATTCAATTATTTCCTTTTTCAACTTACTTCCTTTTATTTCTTTACTACTTTTTTTAAAATTAATTAAATTTCTAGCTTGTGTTGGCAATACTAATTTGGATTTTGTAGCAATGCCTCTGAGTTTATCATAAATTAATATACTAAATCTAGCCAATGATTTAAGTGTTTTAACATTACTACCGAAAAAACAATCTTCAATAATATTAATATCCAATTTATATTTTTGTGTAATTTTTCTTTTAAAATCTTCAATTTGGTCTATAAATAAGTCTGCTGCTTTAAGTAAATCAATTTTTTTAGGTACTATAATATTATGTAAAATATCAAGAATAAGATAATCATCGGTTGTTTTAATAACAGCCAAGCCAGTATTATGCATAGAAACATCACACCCTATTACAATAGTATTTCTACATAAATCAACTTCTAGCTCCGCCTCAACAGTAGCTAATTTCAGTTTTTTAATATAATCTTTCATTTCTTACCCTTTGCTTTTTCTAATTTCTGTCTAAGTTGTTCTTGCTGTTTTTCATCAAACTCTTCAATTAATTTTACTTCCTTTGTTGTAGAATTATAAATAGAAGGAATTTCTATTGTATGTGTAGGAAATTTACGTTCTCTAGTATCATCCAATACAAATTTAGTATAGGTACCTTCATTATCTTTTTCATATAAATATCTAGCTAATAAAGAAGTATCTTGCCCTATTTGGTCGCTTGCAAAAAAGGAATTGTCTCTTCTTAATTGTACAAAACAAATTAGAAACGAATCAGTTTTTTCAGCTTTTTGAACCAAATCGTTAAATAATAAATCTGTTCTAGCGAATCCTTCTTTTTTATTAGGGCGCACCCAATCATAAATTGTTACAGAATTAGGTCGTAAAATAAGTCCTTCAGGGTCAGAGCATCTTGCCTTCCAAAAGTCTCCTTCTTTTAAGCCTAAATGCATTGCTATTTTTGCAAATCTACCACCTTGTTTCTCGTTATATACATAATAAGGTTTAATTTTTTGAGCTACTAATCTCTTAATCATATTCATTGCAAGATGTGTTTTTCCATATTTTTTTTGAGAACCTAAAATTATAATATCACCTTTACAAAAATGTGCATAATCATGAAAATAAGGAACTTTAAAATCAACAGGGGTTCCTTCATTTATTAAAGTATCAGTCCAATTTAAATCTTCTACTATCTTTATATTTTTTCCTTTTTGTATGATTTTTTCTTCTTTAATTAAATACTGTAAGGTTTTATTAAATCTCTTTTTTCCTTCTCCTTTTGAAAAACCATCCAACATTGATAATTCTAAATCAGATTTCGTAATTTGCTTTACTTCTCTAATATGTTCCAATATTTGATGAGCCAATTCTTGTTCATCAAACACAATATAATTATCTAATTCTTGAACCATAGCCTCTATACCTCTATCATTAATAGGATTTTCTAATAAATGTCGATTTAAAAGTTGTAATACAAAAGAAGTTTGTTTAATATTTAAATTTTTTCTTAAAATACCACCCAATTTTATAAATGAAGAATTACAACATCCTTCTAAATTATTATTTTTTAAAATAAAATCTTTAGGATTAATTTTGAAATCTTCACTTTGTATATCTTCTCTTATTTTTTCGCTATTAGTTTTACGAGGAACCGTTATTTTATCTTGCAAAAACTTTTTTAATTCTATAGACATCTCAATAATTTTAGAATCCATAGATATAAAATTTCGTTTTATATTATCTGTTATACTTGGTTGTATTACCACTTGACCGCCATTATTTTCAATATCAATTTTATACTCATCTATTCTTGTTTTTGGAAAATCTTTATCATATTTATAAAAATACTGCCAACCATGAGGTGTTTTCTGAATTAAAGTTTCTCCTAATATTTTTTTCAATTCTTCAGGTATTTCTTTAGTATCTATATCTATTACCGTTATATTGCTAACATTTCCTGTTTTTACTCCAAGATTTAATTTATTTAGTATCCATCGTTCCCATTCTTCTTTATCTTTATGTGATTTAGTAGTCCAAGCTTTTTCAATAGGATATTTTTCACCTTTTGCAACAGGTACCAAATCAAATTCAAATTTTTTATATAAATTTAAAAGTTGAGCTAAATTATCTTCTTCTTTTTTTGTAACTACTCCATCAATTTTAAGTACCTCTTTTAAATATTCTATTATTTTATCTTCAGAATCTTCTCT
>Ga0222682_1000151_pt1 | contig 15803 bp, 16 predicted proteins | sample AntAcemetage1008_FD_179812 | JGI IMG/M metagenome (GOLD analysis project Ga0222682, IMG submission 179812) | Saline water microbial communities from Ace Lake, Antarctica - #1008 | ecosystem: Environmental > Aquatic > Non-marine Saline and Alkaline > Saline | place: Antarctica: Ace Lake...
CATCTGGATATTTCTTTTCAAAAATATCAATAACTTGTTCTGCGGCATATACAGCATATTGAATCTTCTGCTTTTTACTAAACACTCTGCAAATCGTCCAGTTAGCCCAATCAATCCTATCCTCTTTTATCAACTTTTTAATAACTTTTGTTCCATCTGTTTCTTTTTGGTTGTTAAACCATTCAACACCATCTCTACAAGCTCCAATCTCTTTTAACCATCCGTTTGTCATCTTCATTTTTCTATACCCCCTTAGTTTTTGCTAGGCTGGAAGCCATTAAATCTTGTTCAACTTTTCTTTTTTCAGGAAATAAATCAGAAACACTAACTTTTTCTAGCCCTTTAATTTTATCATCTGCATATAATCTCATGCGATCTACGAGTGGCAAGTCTAACCAAATTTCTAATATTTCTTCCATTTAATAACCTCCTATGAGAAAAACTCTCTGACAACTTTAACATTCTCCGTTTCTAAAAGTCTATAATCCTCAACATTTATCAACAGCTTGGCTTCTTCGCTAGTTATTTTTCCCTTTAATTCTTCTATCTCATTACTGCTTATTTCTTCAAACTTTAATTTATCAACATTAAGCCTCAATAGAATTAGTTTGTCTGACGCTCCCCATCTGTTTTTATCTATATGTAAACAGGTTATTTTATTGCCGTTCTCTTGTGCCAGTCGAGATAGAATCCAAACATTTGAAGCCATTCTTTCAATGTCAGCACCTTCTGCCAAGTTCTCTTTTCCTGGTAGTCTATCTTGTGTTAGTGCTGCTCTATTCAGTTGGTGCAAAACAATAACTGGGATAGGCGACGCTGATTGAGTAAACGAATACAGCTTTTTTGTTATTTCCCTATACTTAATTCTTTCTTCTTTTGCCTTATCATAATCTAGCCAGGTCATCTGATCCAAGAGTATTATGTCCGGGGAATAGATATTAACAAACTTCTCTATATCATCAACCCTCATAAGCCCTTTATTCGGTTTGGCTATTATAAATTTATCTTTATCAACAGAATAATCCATTTTCATCAGCCTCATAATCGCACTATCAATATTTTCTTCTAAAGAGAAATATAATATTTTCTTATTTTGGTCTTTGAAATTATTAGCTAGAGTGGATAGAAAGGTTGATTTACCAATAGAAGTATTCGCCCCAATAACTATAAACGCATCTCTCCTAATATCTACAAACTTATCAATACCAAAAATGTTGGTCTTTATATATCTCTTATAAAATCCAGCTGCTTCTCTCTCATTTACAAGTTTCTTCCCTTCGTTATAATTAAGTATTGTGAAGTTTTCTTCCAGGTATGCTTGGTCATTAGATTTTTTAACTTCTTTGTTTATCGAACACTTATTCCTATCGCAAACATCACTCAAAATGCTGTTCCGGCAACCTATCCCATCTCTGGATGACCTATAAGCGGAAGTAATTGTTGTTTCTGCCTCTTTGTCAGATAGAGAGTTTTTAGCAGCCCATTCTTTTAGCAGTTCTATCGCTTCTTCGTTTGTCTTGCCTTTTTTCTTAAAATAGCAAGCTAGAATATACAGGGTATTATTCCTGCACGATTCTATTGCCCCTTCTTTTAATAGCCTATCAATACATGGCAACTGTGTTTTTTCGTTGAAGGTAACATAGCTTACCCTGCGACTAAACATCTCAATATCTTTTAGGGTTTTCTCAATTCCCATCTTCATCAGCTTAGAAAACCCCTCATCCTTGGTAACCAAGTTAGTTCTCTTGTCTTGTTGTTTGATCTTAGCCAGGTTTTTTATTGCTTCTACTGATTGTTTTAATTCTTCCGGTGTAATATAAGTGCAATAAAGCCCTGTCTTAGAGTGGATCGTGTTTGGGTATCTCCACATCCTCTTGCCTGAGTAAATCACTTTATCCCAAGTCTGGTAAGGTGAATCATCAGCTAAAAACTCAGCTATATACTTGTAAATTTCCGGTAGTGAGTAAATAGGGGCTTTTAGAAAGGTTCTACAATCAACCTCTAAATGAAATCCCTTAGAGCCGGAGAATAGGATTATTATGCTGTTTTTGTCTATTCCAAGCCCTAGTAGCTTATCGTAAATAAACATGGTGTCTTGCCTGGAGTGGTCAATCGTTGCACAATCAAAATCCATAACGAAGTTTCCAGCCATTGCCCCACTCTCTAGCAAGTAGTCATCTGCATAAGTCGCCCATGTAGTAAAAAAGTCTTTTTCCTCAACCACCACATCTTTGGGGCTACATAGCTTCCAAGTGCCTTTCTTGTTCCATGTGTAGAGTTTCAAAATATCTCCCCACCCCTAGTAATTTGATTTCTATTCACAGCAGGCTGGTTAAACTTTCTTTCCCTAGACACCCAACATCCAATAGCTGTGTGCCAGTTCTTCATATTGTTTTTTGCCTTTCCGACAACCCATCCAATTGTTTCGTAGTAGTTAAAGAAAGCCGCCGGATCGATTTTGATGTTTTTCTCCTTGCAGTATTTAACTACTGATTCCAGAGATGGAGGGATTTCCTTCCCCTTATTAACCTTCTTATCATTCTTATCATTATTGAGTGTGGTTGTCTGTTGGTTATCTGTTGGTTGTCTGTTGGTTATCTTGCTGGTTATTTTGCTGGTTATTTGTTGATATTCCTCATACTTATTTATTGATATTATGCTAAATTTTGAGTATGTTTTGATGGTTATTTTGTTGGTTTTTCTGAGGGTTAAAAAAGCAGTTCTGATTTGCATTTCTGTCAGACCTATGGATACCGCCAGTTTGCGACGACCAGTCAGTGCTTGCCCCCTATTGATAAGCAACTCCCGCTTGTTCCATATGATGATTCTTGGTTTGTGGTTGGCTAATAGTAGTAGATGAATGAATAGACTGAATGTGCTTGGTTTACTTGCTATTGGGTCATCTAAGATTTTTCTGTATAACTTAATATATCCCTTGTCCATTTTCTTGCTCCTTGCTTAAAACTTGATTTTTAATATCTTCGCTGAAATACCAGAATTCTCTTTTAACAGCTTCTTTGATAATGTTTGGAGATTCAACTTCGTCAAGAGCGTCTAACAGTTTTGCTAGATGTCTATTTGTTAATTTTTTTAGTAGTTCTTCTTGCATTTACTTTATCCTTTCTTTCTAAATTATAAACCTCTCATAGTTTTTGTCAAGCACAACTTTGAAATAATTGCTTCAATCACATTTACAGTAACAGCGTTACCTAAACATTTATATCGCTGGGAGTCTGACATACCATAGGTGTAACCGACTTTAGTTTTAACCCCTATCGTAAAGGTATTTTGACTTAATATTTCTTTTGGAATGTATCCAGTTATGGCACGGATTACAAACCAAGATAAGGTTGGCAACCTTTGTTCTAAATTGCTTGTGCTTGAATGGCTTAATGTGGTGAGCTTCAAAAGTTCGTTGAGTGTGGTTAAATCGTTCTCCACATCTCCGACAGGTAGCATTATCTCGCTTCCAAATTGCTTTTCTTGATTCTCTCCATTCTTTTGAGGTGTCAAACATCGCTCGCTCTGATGTAATTCCACCTCGCCAAGCCTGATTGTTTTCTCCACTATTGAAGTCATACCAACAAGCATTTGAACAAAATCGTCTATCTTTATATGTGGGTGAAACCAATTTTTCTTTTCCGCATTTTTGGCAAACAAGAACGACTTTTCTCGACTGAGTATCTCTACTCCGTTTTCCACGCAATCTATAAGCACATCTACTTGAACAGCATTGTCGCCTTTTTCTGTGTTCAAACTCAATTCCGCACCATTTACATTTTTGTTTTTGCATACTTTTATTATAGCATACTTTTCTACATCTGGAAAACCCTGAAGCCTTTCACATTCTTTTGGCGTAAGCCTTCTGATTCTTTGGTTCGCCAATACTCCAACTTCACAACCACTTCCAGCCCCCAAAGTAAAACTCTCTTTGCCAACATCTTTAATCCTTTTCCCCCGCATATTTTTATTCTGCAACTTAACAAAAGTAGAGCTTTTCATTCCCCCAGCACAACCCTTTCCTGTTGTTAGACAATTAGCTTCTCCAATTTTTATCCTATGTTCTACATGATTTTTTCTTTGAGATGATGAGTAATCTATTATTTCTTGTGCATACTGTTTACCTTCAACAACATACGAGCCTGTTGCTTCTGATTTTTCGTATCTTGCAGTAAGGGTGTTTGTGTATTGTCCCGATAAGTCATTAACCTTTTCACCATCTTCTCTGATAGGAAATATCGTTCGTCTACATTCTCCTCTAGGATGTCCGACAATAAATACCCTTTCCCTGTTTTGCGGAACGCCAAAGTCCTTGCTGTTAAGAACCTGCCATTCGCATACATACCCCAATTCAGAAAGGGTTGCGAGGATAGTTCCAAAGGTTCGCCCTGAATCGTGTGAAAGAAGTCCTTTGACGTTTTCCAAGAGCAATAGTTTAGGTCTTTTAGCTTTGATAATACGAGCGATTTCAAAGAACAGAGTTCCTCTAGTATCTTCAAATCCTCCCCTTTTACCAGCAATGGAAAAAGACTGGCAAGGGAAACCTCCAACGAGCAAGTCGAATCCTGGCAGACCTTCGGAAACAATTTCTCTTGCGTCTCCATAATTTTTGTGTCCTCCAAAGTGTTTTTCGTAGATTGAGATGGCGTATTTATCTATCTCCGAGAAGCCAATACATTCTGCTTTATCCTCAGTAGCCTGAGAAATACCTTTTTCAAATCCCCCTATTCCACTAAACATTGAAAAGTATTTCATTATTTTCCCAATCCAGCATTTATCTTTTCTTTACATTCAGCCATCTGAGCCTTGAAAAATTCTTTAGTGCTTCTTTTAGGTTCTTCTATGTTCACAGGTTGTTCAACTTCTGAACATTCAACTCCTACTATCCCTAATTCATGTATTGGAATAATGTATAATTTAATTCCTTTAACTATTTGTGAGGGATATTTTCTAGCTGATTCACAATCAACATAATATCTCTCAGGGTATAACTTAACGCCTTCTTTATCTTTATAACTAATTTCAATCTCTAGCTGGTGTCCTGTAAGTTTTGAAGCTGCAATCCCTATGCTGCGTGGATATTTCCAGATTGGTGTTCTAATTTCTAACTTGTTCATTTCAAATACCTCCCTTGTGCTACTTTACTTAAATCAAACTTTCTTTCGTTTTCTTTCTTTCTTATCTTGTAATGCTTTTTACAGAATATAGCGTTAGGAATAGACTTCTCTCTGCAACCTTTCTCGGCACAAATTGTGTCCTTAAATGATTCTGAGTATTTATGGTATTTAGTTTTTTTAGGCATTATTTCCTTTTAATAAGGGCTGGCGAGGCAGGAGATTTGCACCCTGCATAACGATGTCGCTGGTCGCTTGCCTTTGCTTATCGTCTTTTCCTAGGATGGTTTTAGCTACGACCAAGTCGCCTTCAGTAGATTTAATCTACTTAACCATCTTCAATAGTTGCGTCTACCTATTCCGCCACTCGCCAACCCATTATTTAATTATCTAGGTTCTACTTAATTTGCTGGCAGGATAGAAAGTCATTCTACCCCACCAGCTTTTAATCAAAACGGTAAATCTGTTTCTAATTCGTCGCCCATGCTTCCCTGATTGTCTTTCTTCTCTGATGGTGTCCTTAGCCTTTTGACTTTTGCCCTAGCTTCTCCCTGGTATTCTTCGTGAACTACTTCTGCTAAAGCCATGCAACCAATAACATCATCTACTAAATGAACTTTACCGGAAACATCAACTCCTAAAGCAGTTAAAGTTCCCTTACGAAACGGAGCAGCTTTTTTACTCATTCCCATATAAAACCAGAGTTTTCTGCCCTTAAATTTACCGTCATTGATTGTCATTTCTAGCTTCCAAGTCTTATTCCCTGGAGTAGACTTAGAATCATCAATAACTGAATTATCAATAACGATAGGATATTTTCCTTCTGAAATCAATTCAAAATCTCCGTCTTTAACGTCGCTGAAATCTTCTACAACCATATTATTTCACCTCCTTGTTTTTTATTGTGTCTAATATTTTTCGACAATAATCAATACATTTGTCTATCTGGTCAGAAGTCATTTCCTGCCAAGTAGCAATATCAGCTTTTCTAAACCATTTAGAAATTTCTTCTTCTGATATTTTAACTACACCAATTAAATTGGTTATTTCTTCTACCTGTTCCAAAGAAGCCATTTTGGTTGGAGTAGATTTTTTCTCAATAATATCTCCATAAAACTTGAGAAAGTTTTTATAACTCCAAGGAAATTCAGTAGGGAATTTGTTTTTACCAATCTCCGACCTTTCTTTAACGGTAACTGCAACTCTTTCCTTTCCTCTCTTTTCAAGTCGGAAAACATAGTCAAAGAAATAGTCGTCGCCTTTCATGCTATCAAAAGTAACGCCTACCTTAGAAAAACCAGAACCGTAAACATCTTTTTGGTGAGCAGTTATAATGACGTTCATATCTAGCTTTAAGATAAGACGTTGAAGTGCCTTATAATCAGACTTAACCTTTCCCCAATACCTCATGCCAAAATCCTGCATATCGGCATTTGTATTTTTAGATTTCAGCCGGGCTTCTCCCTCAAAGCGTTTTGTCCATAAATCTTGGATTGAATGATACAACAAAGTAACAGGATCAATTATTAGTGTCTTATAATCATGTTGTTCAACTAATAATGTTTCAATCTCTTGTTTAACCTCGTTATAATCAACAGAAGAAAAAACAACTGAACCTGATTTGTTTATCATTTCAGCATAATGTTCTGTTCCTCTCTCTGTATCAATAATGTAGGCGTTAGGAAATTGAAGCGTTGCGGTAGTTTTACCAATTCCAGAAACACCATAAACAAACATTTTTAACCTCTTTTCCTTCTTCTCCGGCTTAATCGCTTTCAACTTACTTTTTGTCATTTCTGTTTCTCCCTTTTATAAAATTTAACGTGTCATACAACCCACCACCAGCAACTAACTCAACAACTAACTTTTTCCCATAAACAGCCCCCCATATCTTAAAAAAATATCTCCAGATAGTTGACTTCATGTTCCACTTTCCTGACATCTTTCACAAACCCAACCTTTTGAACCGTCTGGCAAGTTAGCTGGCTTGCAATGTTCCTCGTAACAATGTTCTTTACAAATGTGACATTTAACAAGATTTGTTTCTTTTTCTTCAATCTCTGGAGCAGTAGGCTCAAAATCTTTACATTTTCCGTTATGGTTTTTTACATTACAGTAAATATTGACTTCTTCCCCTGTAACAAAGTTATGAATCTTTTTCTCTTTTGAACATCTTGAAGTAACAAGATTATTTTCGTCGATTAAACAAAACTTGCAGTCTTTACACAATACTGACATTTATAGTCCCTCCCTTAAAGTAAATATTCCACCCTTCTCAATCAAATCTTCAACAAGAACACCCTTACCGCAACCATAATTAAACAACCAAATTCTCCAGAAAAACTTCCAAATAAACTTTCTCATTTTCCCCTCCAATAATAAGATTTGCACTTAGGGCAAGTTATCGGGTTCTTCATTCTAGGTGTCCACTTATGACCACATCTTTTACAAACAAAAGTTTTCTTCAATTTCATTTCTGCACCTCCTTAATATAAGTATACTAAGGAAGTCTATGAATTGTCAAGGGGTAATCGTAGGTTTTCCATAAGTTATTTTTGGAGAAAAAGAAAGGAGTTTTGTCGTCGATAAAAAACTACGCCACAGTTTTAGGTAGAATTAAGACCCTTGTAAACTGTTATGTTTAGCGGTCTATTCTTGCCAAAAACTAATGGCGTAGCAAGGTTCTATTTTATTTTAATGTTCGGGTCATAGTCCGGGTCGTTCTCTAACTGTTCGATAATCTTAGGATAACTTTTTTTGATAATCTCAATCGCTTGTTTCCTAAAAATCTGTCCTAACTTTTTATCTTTTTTCTCAACAATGTTTATAAGAAAATTTGCTCCATGTCCTAACCATGCAGCACCCTTTAATATAATTGGCAAAACAATCGGATAACTGTATCTTGCCAAGTATCTCAACATTACCCAAAGAATCCCGGAACCAACAAAAAGTCCTAAAGCCAATACTTTTAAGTCCATTTTACACCTCCCCTATGTCCCAATCTTTATAATATGAAGCAGCGTCAAAAGACTTCAAATGCCCTCGTTTATCAATTTCCCTGTATTCGTCGTGCAAGTGAGTTCCATCTCCGCCATGAGTGCTGTAACAGTTCCCTGAGTGTCCCATAACGCCAATACATTGTTCCGGGATAACTACATCTCCCTCCGTTACAAAGGTGTCTTGTAAATGAGCTTTATAGGCGTAAATCGGCTCTGTAAGGTGTTTTATCTTCACATATAGTCCAAAGCCATCAATCTCGTGGTAAACTTGCACTACACGCCCAGGAATCCCGGCAAAAACTTTCATTCTCTCTGCTTTATACTTATATATAGGGGCAAAATCGTAGGCAGAATGAAACTTCCCCCATTTAACCCTAAAATCCCAATAACGAGAAGTTATAACACACTTTGCCCCGGACACCGGCTTTAATATAGTAAGGTTCTTAAATTTCTTACTCATTTCAACGCCCTCAAGATAACCCCGGTCATGGTATCAATCTTCTTATCCAGGCTATCTAATCTCTTTTCGGCAAAAGCTTCAATCCTGGTAATATCTTCTTTGACTGCTGATAAGGCTTCAGACGAAGCAAATCGACAGTTAAGCCGATCTTCTATCCGAAAAAGAGCAGCTCCAAATAATGACAGACCAATTAACAGATAAATTACACTAACTAAGTGCTTATCTTTGAAGATTGTTGCAATCTCTCCTACGTTCATTTTTCCTTTCATGCTGTGTTCGGGCATTTAGAAGCCTCCTTCTCATCAGTTTTGATAAGTTTTAATTTAACAGAAGGTAAGCAGATAATATCTAAAAACTCCTCTGTGTTATCCGACTTAATCACCTGGTAGGTGTTTCCATCAGAAGCGATAAATTCGACTTTCCATTTTCTTTGTTGAACTCTTATCGTCGCACTAGCCGGACCAACAATCACTCCCACCAAAAACAACCCGATCAAGACACAAACTAATTTCTTCATTTTTTCCTCCTTATGGTAATGGAACTGTTACTTCGTATGAAATCGACGAACCATGATTACGCAAATTAGAACTTTGATTTACAGAATGAAACGATTTTATATGGTATGTATAAGCAGTATTATCAACTACTTCTGATACCACACTACTTAACTTTGTGTAATATCCAGCGTCCTCAGCGTTAGTTGTTTCGCAAGTGGCTATCGCTGTTTCTGTTCCTGCTCCGTCATTCTTCATTAAAGTTATTGTTACTTGAGAAGCATTTGCGTCGTCATAAATCTCTCCTATTAGCTGTTTAATGGTTGCACCATTTGGAAAGTTAGCTCCACCATAAAGATAATTAGCTGAAGCTGCGTCATTGGGCCATACGCCACCATCAGTAATAGCCCTAACTCCACCTGCTGGATTATGCAAATCATAAGGAGAAACAGTAGAATATCTTGTTTGAGAAGATTCATAAACTAAAGTAGCAGAAGTATCAATCTCAATCGTTCCAGTAGGATAGATTTGCAATCTATTAGCTCCTGTATAAAAACCAATTTGACCATCAGTATCACCTGCATTAAGAACTATATCGCCACCGCCAGCTACTTCATTTCCAGATAATCTTATATACCCACCCCTAGTTGAACCAAAACCACCACCACCAGCAATATAAGACATATAATTATCTGATCCATCTGAAGTATCTGCTCTTAATTCAAAACCATCAAACGTATAAACAATATCCCCACTTGTTTCTAATCCTGAAAATGTTATTCCACTAATTGAACCACTATCAATATTAACATTTGTCAAAACTTGACTGTCTAAGTCTTGAGCTGCTGACCAAGTTAAACCTCCAGAAATAGTTGCAGAAAAAATATCTCCACCATTTATGTCAAAAGCAGAACCTTCAATTTCAGTTGTCCCGGCAGTAAGTTTTCCTGCTAAAGTAAAAGCTCCAATATTAGTAGCTGTTAGAGTAGCAGTATCAAAAGTTAAGTCTGAATCGTCTGATAAGACACCGTCAACCCCGGCAAAAACTACCCTGGTTGCAGTAAGTCCATCCGGAGTAATCGTCGCAGCCCTAAAATCATACGCTCCAATATCAAGGTTGGCAGTTGTGGTTAGACTATCAATGGCAATATCTCCAACGTCTAAAATGTCATAACCACTCATATCAAGATCGCCAGCTACTTCAAAAGTTATATCACTACCAGTAAAAGATACCTCGCCACTAACGACTAAATCGCCCAAAATACTTACATCATTCGTAACCTCAAAAGTTACATCAGCTCCAGTAAAAGATACTTCTCCGCTAACAACCAAATCACCACCAATTACTGTATCATCAGTAATAACAACATCATCAGCAAAATAACCATCTTCAACTGAGAGATTGCGGTTGCTATCAACAATCTCAACTGCCCCAACTTGAATGGTGTAAATGTTTATGTCATTAAGCCCGGTAGAAAATCCGTTATAAAGAGCGTCAAAATCCAAGTTTACTTCTGTGGCGTCAGCTACTGTTCCATTTACAAACGTGTAAGTTTTGGCTGGAAACGCTGCCCAGGCTGTGCCGGCTATCGTCAAAATTAGAATCCCCATTAGTAATCTTTTCATTTTTTTCCTCCCATAATTTCCCAATAAAGTTTATCTTCGTCCTCAGTTACTTTTTCAGCCCTGTTAAGTTTTGACCTTAATATATTTTTTGATTGCTTCCGTTCTTCCTCGTTAGCAATAGCGTAAACATTAAGTGCTTCTCTGTGAGTTAATCGCTTAAAAGACAAGGCAAACGGAGGCGTTCTACTTTCCTTCATTAAACGCTTGTAAGACCTTGACCCTAAAACTTGAAGTGCTTCTGCCCGGTCTATTTTTTCTCCTTTTCTAATACGACTTTTTAATGCTCTGCGATATTCTGATTTTGCAAATTCTTCTTTTGTTTTTGTTATGTCTGGTATTCTGTCAACAATATATCTTGTCATTAACTTTTGAGCAGGTGATTTTGTAATATAACTAGGAGCAACATTTATTCCTGTAATTGAGATAACTGCATTTTTCCATGTGTCCTGTTTGTTCTTTTGCATTTTCTGAAAGTTCTTATATGAAAAAGAAGTTGATTCATCTTTGATATATTTTGCCATATCATACATTTGGTTAAGCATTGGGTCTTTAGGATCTCTTATCTGAGTGTTAAAAAAATCCTTGTTTCTAACTAAATCTGTTATTAAGAACGGAAGCGGATGAGCTTTATTCTTTATTGTTTGAACTGGTTGGTTAAAGTAAGCCCACCAATCCTTCGCATAAGTTGGTAAAGATAATCTCTCGTCTGAACCATCTGCATTTTTGTTTCCAGTTTTAGGAAAGAAATAATCTTTTAATTCTTGTGGCGGTTTACCTGTTAAGCTATACATGATAATAGAACCGAGAATAGCATAGGTAATAACTGCCCCAACTGTATAAGCCATCTTATGACTAAAAATCTTATCTCCTCTTTCTACTCTTGATTGAGTAGTAGCAATATCTAAAGCAGCTCCTCCAAATTCTCGCCATGATCCTAAGTTCCAACCAACTGAACGGATTACTAACATTGAAGCGTCTTTTAATATCTTGTTCCAAAACAAGTTATCGTAAATCAGTTGTCCCATTCTGTTATCAACGCTATCCCATACTTGAGTTAATCTTTCAACAAGATTTTCCTCTGCCAATTCTCCGCTCTCAACCCTAGCCATTTCATGCTGTGCAAGTTTAGCAAACAATCCCATCTTTCCAGTAGGAACATACCATTCCATAACTGGTTTAGCAGCTACCTCTAAAACAGAGCCAAAAACATTGAAAGGAAGTTTTGCAATAGACGATAGTTTTGCCAATGAATCGCCTTTAATAAAATTACTAAACGTATCATTAAGTGCTTTTAATTGTTGATTATAATAGAAAACATCAATCCTATCTCTACCGCCAGCAGATACAATCGTTTCCACCATATTTTTTAGTTTAGGATCTTTTATTGAATCAAGTTGCTGTCTGTATGCGTTCTTAATCCTTGTTCCGTTCCAGATCGTTTCAATCGGAGCAAGCGGAGCAGTAGCAATATCTCTAATGCCACTCAATCGTTGTCCTTTTGTCATAACCTTTCTCAGCCCAAGCCCAATCGTTGAAGCAATCATATCAGTCGTAACATTAAGACCATGAAATAAACTAAAAGCTAGGTTTACTTGGTTAAGAATATTTCCGGCTCCTCTTGCAAGTCCATATCCAGTCGCTATTGTTTTGTTTTGACTACTTCGCAGTCCAGGAGATAGATGATTGTTAATCAAGTTTGCAACATCACTAGGTGCTGCAAAGTGTCCTAGAGTAGTAAACCCTGGAATCTTAATTTTAGCTTCTGCTTGTCCTAAAACTAACGAAGGTTTAATATCAAGCAACGGTCTAAGCTCTGCATTTTCATTGAGAAAATTCTTGAACAGCTTAAACAAATCAGGAGCAACTTCCTTGAATTTATCTTTTGCATTGACAAATGCTTCAAGTAAAACAGCTTCTTTTTCTTTGTGGTTTCTGACATAGCTTTTATAGCCTGGAGAAGCCTTCATTCCTTCAAATCTTGCGTCTGCCAAAGCTCTCCATTGTTCGTCTAATTTCTTTCTCCAAGCAATAGCTTCTTTTGTTGGTTTTTCTATTGTCTGTCCGGCTCGTTTTCCTCTCTTGAAAGTGTGCTGATAAGTGTCTTTATTGCGTCTAAACAAGTCAAAAATCTTATATTTATACCCAATAACATGACCTATTTCGTGAGTTAAAACGCTCTCTGGACCAGCAAATTTTGTTCTTATAACTCCCTCTCCCAAGTCTTGAGCATAGCCCCATCTTTTACCGCCAAGTTTAACAAATCTTTTTACGTCTGTTCCCAACGACTTGGCAACGTCCATAAGATTATCAACCATAATAGCGTCATAAGCCTCTTTCATTATAATTTCTGGAGGCATAAAAACAGCAAACAAATTATCGTTTATTCTTGAATATCCTTCCGGCATACCGCTACGAGAATAAACAAATTTAACAAGCTCTTTTGCTTTTAAGTCTTTTATCATCCCCTGAGCCATTAGGTAACGATCCATCTCGTGCATTTTTAATAACGCTATATCAACCGGATTATCACTAACTAATTCATAACCTAGTTTAATCCCTTCTTTAACAGTTGGAATTTTTCTTTGTTTCAAAAATGACTTCGTTCCTTCAAGTCTTTTTCTTCCCATCATTGAGCCAACAACATTTTTTACACCTTTAGGGTCTTTCCAGATATGAGGGAAATAATTCTCGTAAAAACTTTTCAAATGACCTTTGCCTAACGCCTGAACTGCAATCCTGCGATCATCAAGTAACTTTCTTAAAGTATCAGAAAACTGCTGTAACTTAACATTCTTTTGAGGTCTGTCGTTCTCCATGTTATCAATGAAATCCAAGCTATCTTGTTTGTTCATCCAAGTAAAGGCGTTGTGAGCTTTCTTGGTTGCTTCAAGAACTAGAACATCTTGCCTTGCTAATCCAGCTAATCCTTTTCTCAAAACATGACCGGCTTGTCTTGTTTCTCCTGAAACATGAGCTGGAGATACCATCCTTAAAGCGTCTTTTAATGCACTAAATTCAATAGGGTTTGGAAGGTTTTCTACCATTTTAGCAGGGTTAGTTGTAGTAACTCTTGTCCTTGAACCACCTTCTGATGTTTCTATTATTCCATATCCAGTTCCTGAAGTTCCTTTTGCGAGTGCTGCGGATGATCCAGCAGATCCACCAACTGTTTCAGTTGGCTTTTCTATTATTGGCAACTTAGGTTGCATACTAGCTTGTCCGGCAAACAACGGAGATTTTTCTTCTGTGAGTGGGGCAACCTGCTTTTTAGCTTCTACTTTAACTTGTTGCTTGGCTAATCCAGCTTGTCGTTCTTGTTTAGCTTTAATCTTAGCTTGTTCAGCTTCGTATTCTGCTCCGGAGGCTTCTTTTAGAATAGGCTTATTAGCCTTATTCCATATGTCGGTGAATTTTTTAATAGTTTTTGGTATAGTTCCATGACTGTCATATAAATTTATTCCATAATGTAAGTCAGATAACTCCTTTTCCCTTTCAGACAGGCTAGGAAACGCTGGTTTGTTTTCTAAAAGATTTCTGCCTTCATCTGCTTTGGCTTGTATAAACTCCTCAGCACTCTTATACTTCTTGGCTTCGGCTATGAGGGGAGCTACTTCGGCTGGTGCAGTAGTCGTTTGAGGTATTTCCTCTCTTTCAACTTTCGGGCTTTCAACTTCTCCCTTAACTGTTTTAGGATATAGCTTTGCTTTAACTTGTTCATATCTTTTTACAACTCCTTTTGCTTCTTCTAACTCCGGGGCGTTAGATTTTATTTCTCCGTCATCAGCTAAATCAGTAATTTGTTTATAATAATTATACTCTGATTCTGTTGGAAAGCTAATACGTTCTGCTAATTTTGGATTATCTAAAATCTGTCTTGCTTTTTCAGTCTGTCCAGTTTCAGCTAAAAATTCTACATCAGGAGGAATTTCTCCATAAGCAGGGTGTTTATATCCTTCTTCAAGGCGTTTCCTAGCAATTCCCCATTTAACGACTGAGTTTTTACCAAGGGTTGCTTCGGTGTTTTTAAGATCATCCGGTCTTAATGATTTTATTCCATAAGATCCGCCATCTTCTTTCGGTCCACTCACTCCAGTTCCGGCTGCCATGTCTAAGTCAGAGTCAATTCCTTTGATTCCTTCGTTAAGTCTTGCCTTTGCTGCGTCATTAAGGTCGGCTGTTATCTCAGCTACACCTTTATCATATATCTGTTTGGTAGATAATTTCTTTGATTTTTCAAGTCCAGTTTTTACGTCTAGCTCTACTGGTTGCGATACTTGTCCAGTTGGGGTAGGGGTAATGGACGGTTTTTTAGCAGCTTTTCTTTCTTTTAGATATTGTCCCCAAGTAATTCGTCTTGTTTTACCATCTGGTTCAACTATGTCAACAAACTTTTTGGGAGCAGTATCTTCTTCTGTTACTTCTCTAATTTTCCCCTTTTCTAACAAAGGCTTCGCTTGGTCAGGAGTTATTTTTCTTATCTGGCTAGATAGCCAAAACTTTTTATTTCTAGGGTCTTGAGTATCTAAAATAGCAATATAATCTTTTTTCTCAACTTTTGGAGTTACTTTAGTTATAACAGGTGCTACAACCTCTGGAACGCCTACTTGAGTAGGGGTTTGAGGGATAACTGGGGCTGGTTGAGGGGTAGGTATAGGTAGTGGTGCTACCGGAGCTGGTTGGGCTACTTGAATTGGGGTTGTAGGCACTATTGGTATGGCTGGAGGCACAACTGGAGCTGGTGCAACTGGTTGTTGAACAGGAACAGCACTTGTTTCAGGCAACATCTTAAACACTTGTTTTGGCTGTCCAAAAGATGATTCTGTAACAATAGGCTTAGAAGGTTCTATCTTAAATAATGATTTTAACTTAGCCCAATACGGACGATCAACAATACTGGATAAATTCTTTGCTGGAACTTCAATTTCAATTCCTTTCCTTACTGCGTTTCTCCATTGACTGCTAGTTAAACCTAATGCTTTCAAAAGCCCTACTTTTTCAGGTAGAACATTTTCTGTTGTTTGAAAAATTGAAGCTACTTCATCTGCTGAAACATATACTTTTTTAGGCATTTTGCCTTCGATTATCTTCTGTTTTGTGGCAAATTCAGCTA
>Ga0222682_1000152_pt1 | contig 15784 bp, 29 predicted proteins | sample AntAcemetage1008_FD_179812 | JGI IMG/M metagenome (GOLD analysis project Ga0222682, IMG submission 179812) | Saline water microbial communities from Ace Lake, Antarctica - #1008 | ecosystem: Environmental > Aquatic > Non-marine Saline and Alkaline > Saline | place: Antarctica: Ace Lake...
GGTGGAGTATGATATAATGCAATGTAAGCTGACAATATATGAATTAAGAAAAGAGACCGTAACTAGGTTTAAAGATATAATACAACGTGATAATTGGAGGATGGTCAATAAATTAGTCGATAATTTAATTGCTTATTACAGGGATAACTATGTATCAAGATATAAGTATGATACAGCTGCAAATCATAATAGGAACTTAGAAATAGAGATAAGAGAGTTAAGAAAGGATAATAAGAATTTAAGAGAGTCATTAGTTTTTGCTGAGAAACATATTTTATGAAGTTATTTAAATGGATAGTTGTGAACACTTAGGCGAATTGTGTAGATGGGAAACATATGTAATGAAGATCGTTATCCCTGAACGAGATTGGCATAATAGTAATACGGTTGCCGAATATACAAGTAAATATGCTAAACAAAATAGAAATTACTATTGTACACAATTATGTGTAGACAGAGATGAGTGTGAAGTGTATCATAAATGAAGCAATATGTCAGGACTCAACATAGTATAGACTTAGAGCATCTTACCTATCAGTTAGAAGATGTTAATGAGTCAAGAGAAGATATACATTGGATAATGAGTGAGGGTATATGGTTTAAACCAAATGGTTTAGAATATCATTCACTATGTGATTTAATATTAGTGTATAATGATAGTGCGGTGGCGTTAGAATATAAGACCTCGAGGAAAGGAAGGCCTAAAGCATTAAAACAGATCCAAGCAGGTAAAGATTTTATATTAGAAGAATTAAAGATCCCTTATAAACATGGAAAATTTGTATGGAAAGTACATAAGGGGTATAAGTTTGAATATATGTCCTGATTGCAAAATAGAAATGGTGTTTTGGAGATGGAGTGATTATAATGATTATGATGCTTACTATCAATGCCCAAAATGTTGGAGAACTGAGTGTTGTAGTTTAGATATGGTGAGAAGATGACTAAAAAATTATGCAAGCATAGTGCAGAATGTAGCGAGTTTAGTGAAACTTGTTTCTATAATACATCATGCGGAATCAAAGATGACTATGAAAGAAAGACTAGAGTAGGATTCATAAAGAGTAGTAGAGCTAAGTTTACAAAATGCAAGTAGAATATAAGAATTGTGTGCTAGATCAAAATAAGTTATTTGAAGCTATCGGCTATGCCCCTCATCCTAAACAATGGACTCTCCATAACTCTAATTCTAAATGGAGAATATTAGCGTGTGGTAGACGATGGGGTAAATCATTATCAGCAGCAGCTGAGATAATGAAGACAGCAGTTAAGCCCAATCAAGTTCTTTGGTGTGTTGGACCAACTTATGAATTAGCAAATAAGGTATTTCGAGAAGTCTATAAATATTTTACTCGTAAGCTTCCACATTGGGTAGAATCTAAATCTGAATCACGTATGCATATTAAATTAATTAATGGCACTATAATAGAAGGTAAATCAGCAGATAATCCAGATTCTCTAATAGGTGAAGGAGTTAATGGAATGGTTGTTGATGAAGGTGCTCGTATTAAGAAAACAACATGGGAAGAAAGTTTATTGCCAACGTTAACCGATAAGGATGGATGGTGTATTGCTATTTCTACCCCTCGTGGTCGTAATTGGTTTCATGAGATCTTTATGGAAGGTCAAGATGATTTAATAACTGATGTTTCTAGTTGGTCTTTTGCTAGCATTACTAATCCATACTTAAAACCTGAAGTAATTGAGGCCCAGAAGAGAAGAATGACCAGCAGAGCAGCAGAACAGGAATATGATGCTATATTCTTAACTGATACAGGTGGTGTATTTAGGAATGTTAGAGGATGTATAGGTGGAGAGCTTAGAACAACAGCAGAGGGTGGGCTAAATTATGTTATGGGTGTTGATTTAGCAAAATATCAAGACTTTACGGTTATAATAGTGTTAGATACTAGAACTAATCAGGTTGTATTCTTCGATAGGTTCAATAAAGTAGACTGGGGATTACAGAAAAAACGAATAATAGCAATAGCTAAAAGATTCAATGATGCTCAAGTGCATTTAGATGCAACAGGTTTAGGTGATCCTATCCTAGATGATCTAAGAGGAGCTGGGCTTAATATCATAGGTCATAAATTTAATAATAAGTTCAAAAATGATATTATTGATAACTTATCTATGATGATAGAGATGAAAGAAATTAGTTTCCCAGAGATTGAGGTGTTGATTAATGAGCTTACTATATTTGAATATGAAATCACATCAAGTGGTAGAACAAGACTTAATGCCCCTGAAGGATACCATGATGATTGTGTATGTAGCCTAGCATTAGGATGCATCGGAGCAATGCCAAATAGAACTAACGATTCATTCGGAATTGTCTAAATTATATAATTAAGATAATAAGGTTTAAATATGAATAAAAATATATTTTAATTCTATCCACAGTATTTACTATTCATGGGAATTAAAAGTTTTTTCACAAATGTAAAAGGTGCGTTTAGTAGGGTTACCCCTCAGACTTCTGAATTTGATATTACTTTTCCTGGAACTGTTAATTTTACTGAAGCCTTTAAAGGCCAAGTGAATAATATTAATAAAAATTATCCTGTATCATTAGGTGAAGAACATATGTTTGACTTTGCTATGATGGATACATTATATTCTACATTTGGATTGGCAACTGCAACGATTGATAAGTATGTTGATTATATTGTTGGTCCTGGATATTTTCTAAAGGTAGAGGAAGAAGATGAACTTGCTCAGAAGGCTAAGATCATTATTGAAGATTGGATGCAAGATATTAATTTCGATACTTTACTAAGACAATGGACTAAAGAGGCTTTAAAGAAAGGGTCTGGATTCATAGAGTTAGGAGATGAAGAGATTCTTAAAGCTAAAATATTAAATGCATCATATATGTATATAAAACGAGATGAGTTTGGAGAAGTAGAAGCATATAATCAATATGTAGGTGGATTCAAACAATTTGATAAAACTCAAGTAGTTTCTTTTGAACCAAATGAAGTTGCTCATATAGCATTTAATAAAGTTGGTGATTATCCTTATGGAATAGGTATATTGTTCCCAACATTAAAGACAACAGATGCTATTGTTGGTAATGAGGCCCAATTATCAATGTTACTTAAAAGAAAAGCTAATTCTCCAATACATGCTAAGCTAGGTGATAAGGAAAAAGGTATTATTCCAAGTACTGCTGCTCTTGCTGCATTCGGTCAAAAGATGGAATGGCTTAACAACAAACATGAATGGGCAACTGGTCCTAATGTTGATATGAAGGTTCTTGATTTCGGTAATGTAGGAGAGAAATTTAATAGCATTTTAGAATATGAACAAGATATGTATTTCTATACAACTCAGATACCTGAAGTTATAATGGGAAAGGGGAGTGTACCAGAAGGATTAGCTAAAGTTCAGATGAAGGGCTTTATGATGAGGGTACAGAGCTTTCAAGCCGAGATAGAAAAGGTTGTTGAAACTCAAATATTTAAAAGAATATTAAATGTTAATGGAATAGATGCTCATGTAGAATTAGAATGGGGTTCCCCAGATGAAGAAGAATCAAATGCAAGATTGGATAAAGTTGGTGAATTAATGAAGACCCCAATGGTGTCACCAGCATTTTTTACATTGCTAGAAGCTGAGGCAGTAAAGCTTTTAGAACTTGATGTTGATAAATATGAACAATTACAAAAAGAACTTGGGCCTAGAGAAGAACCAGTTGAAGAACCTCCAGAAAATGTTGAGAGAGAAGAGGAAGAAACTGCAGCATTACCATTAATCCCAGGACAACAAAGACAATCTGTTGATGATAAAGACCTTCATACAGAAACATGCACTTGTGATATATGTGAAGAAGGAGATGTGTTTAAAGAGTATAGTTTACAAGAATGGTTAGGCTTTAATTATAAAACATACATTGAAGATATACAAGATGTTATTGCAGCTGATGATTTTAAGCTTTTAAAGGCGGTAACTCAACAAGATGTGGCGTTAGGTAAATTAAAACAAGGGCAAATATATAAATTAAGAAATATAATGCATGTTGGATTCACAGAAGGTAAAAGTGTGAGATGGATTCAAAATGAAATTAAAAGAACGTTAGGATTGTCAAGTGCATATAAAAAGAAAGAAGGAAAGTTGGTTAAAACAGTTGATAAAGGATTAAGACCTAATTTAATTGCTCGAACTGAAGCAACTAGATTTGCATCACAAGGGGCATTAAAAAGTTATAGTAAAAAGGGAGTGAAAAAAGTAAGATGGGTATCATCACTTGGTGAAAGAACGTGTGAACAATGTTCAGCAATGAATGGGGAAATATTTACTTTAAGTGAGGCAAATGGTCAGATTCCACTTCATGTTGCATGTAGATGTACCTTCTCTCCTGTTACGGAGCTAGATTGAAATGAAATGGAAAGTACAAATAAACAATACAATACCTAAAGAGTGGCTTGAACTATGGTAGAGATGCCAACTTGTAAAGTTGACAATTGCAACAACCCAGCGTTTTGTTATGTACATGGTGAATTTTATTGTGGAGAATGTATGCATAAACTTAGTCAATTAAATAAGAAAATTATGACATTGGAAATACAAGCTAAACTAAATGGAGGGGAATGATATGAGATTTGGAAGAAATGGAGATGGAACTGGTCCAGCAGGAGCAGGACCAAGAACAGGGAGAGGACAAGGCGGATGTTAAAATGGTAGTGTTTATGAGTCCTAGATTCAATCAACGATTTGTACGAGATAGATTTAATACAGATATTGTTATTGATAGTGACTCAGCAACAAACGCACTGAAGAACGAAGATGTATTAGTGATCGGTAATTGGGAAGATTATACAGGAAGTGAAACTGTTACTGATTCACAAGTTAGATTCGCAGGAGTACCTAATGAATTACAAATGTCGAGAGCTGGAATTATGGGAGAAGAGGAGCAACAATTAACAAGAAGAGGTAACTCATCCCAGATGTATAGAACAAGAAAACATTTAGAATATTTGGAGTTTTGATGAAAGAAACAAAAGAAGCGGTTGAAGTAACTGTAAAGGAAACGCAAGATGTTGAAGAGGATAGAGTTAAAGAGCTAGCATTACAACTAAACACATTAGATGGTACAGAAGCATCTTTAATTACACCATTAATCAACGGAACATTACTTGCAGGTATAATAACATCAAATACAGCAGTCCATATAACAATATCTTTTGCAGATAATCCAAATATTATTATATATGAAATGAACGATTTTATAGGAAGTTTTTATTTACCATTTATGATTTCATCAGTAAGTCATTCAGGAAAAGTATTTAATTTTGCACCATCTAATTGGATATTAAATGACGCATTAAAGATAAATATTAAAGGAAGTGCACAAACAAATACAGAAATCAAATTAAGATACAAATAAGGTGATAACTATGGTTAAAGAAGATAGATTAAAATCAACAAGTGTAAGTAATACATTTACAGCAGCAACATCAGGAGTTACATTGTTCATTGATAATCCTATTAATGGAAAGATAGTACAAGTAGACCAATCAGCTTTCTGGCAAAATGGAAGCCTTTCATTAACAGTATCAGGAACAAATCAAGAACTATGGCATAGAAATGCTTCAAGTGGTACATCTATTTCACATTACTATCCTGCACATTTTACAGAATCAACAACAGGTAGTATAGCAAATGCAAGTCATCTTCCATTCTATGTAAATGATGTATTAAAGCTTTCAACTGGAAGTACAGCAAGCGGAACATCACAAACATTAGGATTAACAGTTAAATATATTTAGGTGAATTATGTCTGAATCAATAATTGATGGCACAGGAAGTGGTAATTTCTGGAGAATAAATAACTCTGGAGCAGGTTTAGTAGTATTAGATGCACCTGTTGTTATTGGTAGCGTTAGTGTTGCTGTCGATACTATTTATGTTCAGAGTGGAGTTACTTTTGTTGATACAAGAGACCCACTTGATAATTCTTATAATCCTGCTACTCAATTAAAATGGTCTGGTACAGAACTAGCTCAAGTTGTAATGAGTGATGCAACTGGTAGTTCTGTTCAAGATATTACATTTAGTGGTGGGGTATTGGTGACTGCCGGAAGCTGGTACTAGATGGTAGCTTCTGACAGACCAAATTTTCCAAAGTTTATAATTGAACATCAAGGGTATTCTCATAGTAGTGAATTTCTTAAATTAGATGGTTCTAATGCCAATATAAATATAGATATTGGTGCAGTTGATTTAACAACAACAGGAACTTTATCAGGTGGTACATTAACAGATGGTACAGCTACTCTTACAGGTGGTGCATTAACAGGGCTTACAACACCTCTTACTTTCGGACAGGGTGGCACAGGACTTGCTACTTGGACACAATATTTAATTCCTTATGCTGACACCACGACTTCAATGGGACAGATAGCAATAGGAGATGCCACTCAAGTATTAACTTCTAATGGTGCAGGTGCAGCTCCAACATTTCAAGCAGCAGCGGGTGGTAGTGTATCTTTTGGTGCAGATAATCAGATACCTTATACCAATACAACCACAGATGACTTTGATTATAGTGCTATACATACGTTTGACGGAACTCATTTAAGACTTAAAGCAGATAACTCTAAACTCTACTTCGGTGCAGGGGATGATATGTCTCTCTGGTTTGATGGGTTAAATGGTAGAATAGACCCAGGTTCTCATTGTGTGTTAATTGGTGAAGATGCGGGTAAATCATTAACAACAGGTTCGAGTAATTATAATATTTTCATTGGAAAAGCTTCTGGAGAAAGCACTACTTCTGGTTTATATAATGTAGGTATTGGAGTTGGAGCGTTAAATAAGGATGTAACTGGAAGTGGGTGTATTGCTCTTGGACAAGGTGCATTACACGAAACAACAAGTAGTAATAGTATAGGTATTGGTTTTCAAGCATCGTATTACAATACAGGAATACAAAACATAGCTATGGGGTTTCAAGCATTAAGAAATTCAATAACTCCTAGTTATAATGTCGCAATAGGTAATTATGCTTTAGCAGGAGATTATGGAAATGGTCTTAATCCAGGTAGATGTGTTGCTATTGGTCAATGGGCAGGTCATCATTGTGGTGGTGATGAGAACATACTGATAGGTTATGCATCAGGTTCACATTTAGAAGACCATGATAAGAATATATTTATCGGTTCTTATGCTGGTAGATATATGACTGCAAATGAAAATGTGGGCATTGGTTATCAAGCTTTACGAGGTGTTGTAGGGAATTCTACTGGAACTAATAATTTTGCTTTTGGAAATTATGCCTGTTCAAGTGTAACTACTGGTTATGCAAATACTGCTATTGGAAACAATACTTTACAATATTTAGATACTGGATATTATAATCTTGCAATGGGTTATCTTGCAGGGAGACATATTACAAGTGGACTTAACAATATATGTATAGGATATAATGCTGGAACTGCTTTAAATACTGGTCAAGCTAATGTTTGTCTTGGAAGTAATGCAGGACCTAAGATGACAACAGGTTCTAATAACTTCGCTTTAGGTAATGGTGCTTTGTATGCCAATGTAACAGGTGGAGCAAATGTAGCTATTGGTAATGCTTGTATGTATAATATGGAAGGAGCTTATGGAGTTGCTATTGGTGGAGATGCATTAAGAGAATGCACTACTCATGCAAATACTGCTCTTGGTAAAGACGCTTTAAGATACCCTAATTTACCACAACATTGTGTTGCTGTTGGTAATGCTGCTTTAGCTGGTTCTACAACAACCTCGCCTACTAACAATACAGCTGTTGGAGATTATGCAGGGAATAAATTAGAAGGTAGTAACAATGCTTTAATAGGTTATTTAGCAGGTAGTGCTTTAACAGCGGAAAGTGGAAATATAGCTATCGGAGTTAGTGCTTTAGGGAGTAAAGATGGTTCTAGTGGTAGTACAGCCGTAGGACAATATGCGTTAAGATATGTTTCAGGCGATGAAAGTATAGGTATTGGAACTTATGCAGGGCGTGGTAATGCTGCTGGTGCATCGGGTGGTTCAAATATATTTGTTGGAACATCAACTGCACTTGGTCATACAACTGCTGCTAATAATGTTTGTATTGGTATAAGGTCAGCTAATGCTTTAACAATAGGAAGTAATAATATATTTTTAGGATATTATTCAGGTTCAAGACAATCTACCAATTCAAATCTTTTAATAATAGATAATCAAGCAAGAGCAGACATAGCAACAGAAGCAAGTAATGCAATTATATATGGAGTAATGGCTGCTGCTCCCGCTGACCAGACACTTACAGTAAATGCTATTCTTCAAACTACTAATAAAGTCCAGTTCACCCAAACAGACGGCAACGAATATATAGATTCACTTGCTGATGGGTATATGGACTATCGTGCTACTACAGCTCATAGATTTGGTGATGGCACTAATCAAACCGTTATAGAGGCAGATGGAACAGTTGAATTTAACGGTACTGCAACTGTATGGAAAGATATAAATATGGGTGCTGCTCAATTATCAAGACCATCTTCAAGTCAACCAGACTTAGTAAACTTTGTTGACGAAGCTGCAGGTGATACAGGTATTCAAACATATGCGTTTGCAGTAGGAGAAAAAGTACATGGTTCTTTTGAAATGCAACATGATTATAAAGAAGGTTCAGACTTTACATTCCATGTTCATTGGCAAGGTATAACTGCACCAAGTGGAACAGATAATGTACAATGGAGATTAACATACACTTTTGGTACAGATGATGCAACACTAGATGCTGTTACTACTATTGATTCTGCTGATACACCATTTGATACACAGTATGAATTTAAGCGTACAGATGTTGTAGTTATATCAGGAACAAATAGAACTATAGGACAACAGATGCTTTTTACTTTAGAACGAGTGGCTTCTACTGGTGATGCTTATGCTGGAGATGCTTTAATAGCTACTACTGGTATACATTATGAAGTTGATACAGTAGGTTCAAGACAAATAATAATTAAATAAATTTAAGGAGGAATTAAAATGGACATAACAATTAAAGACATACCAACTCAAGCTCAAGCAGATAGAATTAAAGCAACTGCTATGAGACTTATAGTAGACATGGAGAAACCAAAAATAACAGAAGAAAAACAAACAGAGTATGAGACTAAGATAGATAATATCTTTGTAGCTAATGGACTAGATAAGAAGTTTGAAAAAGTAGCAGTAATAGAAAAAGTTAAATAGATAATGGACGACCAACATAAAGATAAGTTAATTCAGAATATGCATGTTAAGTTAAGATTTTTACAGAGAGATTTGTGGAAATCAGTTAGATGTGCAAATATTAGAATTAAATTTTTGCAAAATGATTTAGATAGATTAATAACTTCAGAGGAGGTAAACGAAGATGGAACAACAAAAACAAATGGATCCAAAGGAAGCTTTGATGGTTCTAGATAAAATAGGAAGCGTCTTTAAAGGATCAAGAGAAGACCACGATACAATAAAGAGAGCATTGATGGCATTAGCAAATATTGTTAATCCACCAGCAAAAGTAACAGAAGAAAAAAAGATTGAGAAGAAGGCGTAAAGCCTTCATTTTTTTCTTAATTATATAATTACGATAATAAAGTTTAAATATTAATAAAAATATATTTTTCTATGTCAAATTTAAAAAGTAAAGGTGACTTAAAATGACCGATATATCTAAGACAGAAAATTTATGTGAGTTTATGGTCCCGATTTCTGAAGCAGTAACAGTTGGTGAAGATTTCGTTATTAAAGGCATTGCTATAAACTCAACAACAACACGTAATGGAGTAAAATATACAGCTGAAGAATTATCTAAGGCTGCACATACATTAACAGGTAAACCTATTCTAAAAGACCATGAAAATTCTATTGACAATATTATTGGTAGAGTAAAGAGTTCATCTTTTAATAGTAGTTTACAAGCTATCCCATTTGAAGGAAAGATAATGGAGAAAAAATATCAAGATATGATAAAAGATGGCAGAATCAATAGCGTTAGTATAGGTGCTATGGTTAAAGAAGTAGCAGAAGAAAAAGTAAGTGAAGATTCTAATGAAACAGTATTAGTGCCTAGAGGTATTGATTTTGTAGAGTTAAGTCTTGTCGCAGTTCCAGCAGACCCAAATGCAAATTTTGCGAGAGCGATTTGTGAGAAGTTTGCTAAAACAGATCAATTAAGTGAATTAAAAGATTTAAAGAAAAATATTGAAAAACTTGAATTGGAAACAGGAATTTTTAAATGTAGAAAAGAAATGGATTCAAGGAAAGAAAAACAAAATAGGAGGTTTTCTAAATGACTGAAACAGAAGAAATGAAAGCTCAGTTGTCTGAATTGAAGGAAGAGTTAAAAACTCTGAAAGAACAAGAAGACGCACCTGCAGTGGAGCCAGTAGTAGAGGAAGAAAAAGAAGCGGAAGCTCCAGCTGAAGAAGTAAAAGAACCAGTAGAAGAAGTAGCTGAAGAAAAACCAGCTAAAGAACCTGCTGAAGAAGTTGCTGAACCAGTTGCAGAAGAAAAAGCTGACATTTCAGAAATAAAAGATAGCATTGGAAAAATGCTAAAAGAACTAAAGACAATTAAAGCGTCTAAAGTTAAACTGAAAGGAAAAGTAGTACAGGAAAAAACAGATTCTAGTTTTAATGATTACATGTTTGAAAGAACAGAATTTGGAAAAGGGTTTTCAATGTATGCAGACCCTGCAAAGTTGGATGCAACTAAATACCAACGATTAGTGAGGTGAATGAGAAATGGTTATGAATCCACTCGGAGCAGTACCAATACTTGATGGTGGCACTCCAAGAACAATATCAGGATATGCAAAAGAAATTATTTCAGGTGGAATGTTTGTTGCAGCTTCAGGCGCAACAGGTGTAGTTTCATCAGGAGCAACTTCAGTAGCAACAAGTGACATCGAGTTCCAAAACGGTGCAAGTGGTGCCGAATTTACAGGAATCGCTATGAATACTGCAGCTTCAGGTGCATTATTAACAGTAGCAACTCGTGGTGTATTTATTGTTCCAACAGATGCAACAGTAGATGCAGGAGTATTAGTAAGATGCGATGGACAGCAAGTCCAAGCTTTAGGTTCTATAGCAGGCAATTTAGCCTCACAGCAACCAATAGGTAGAGCATTAACAGGAGGAGCATCAGGCGGATTTTTGCTTGTTGACATCCACGGATGAGGTGAAGAGAAATGACACTAGAATATCTTAAAGAATATCTAAGCACAGCAGACGGAACTGAAGGAAGTTTGTTAATTGCGAAAAAGATTTACGACACTCTTATTGAGGAAGTGGATAAGAATCTTATCCCTAGAAGCGAAGCAGGATTATATTTTGGACCAGGAGACATTCCAGGCTCTAGTATAGACATAGATTTAGCAACCGCAAATACAATGGACGTTAGAATTGTTTCAGAAGGAGCAGAAATCCCAATGGACCAAGTTGCTTATACAAGCACAAATCTAAAACCAGTTAAATACGGTGTAGCTATTAGAATCACTAGAGAGCTATTGGAAGACGGTAAGTGGAACTTACTGCAACACAATGTTAAAGTAGCAGGAAAAAGATTAGCTGAAAACGAAACAAGTTTAATATTAAACTCTTTCGCAGACGCATCCAATACTGTAACAGGTGGAGCAGCAGCAACTATTGCTAACATTACAAGAGCAATGCAGTACCTTGATGATGCAGATTATCAACCTACTACATTATTTATTGGAATGGAATTCCTTAACGACCTAAGAAACATCGATACATTCGTTGAAGCTAACAAAGTAGGTAATACCGAAATGCTTCAAAGAGGGTTCGTAGGAACAATCTATGGTTTGAACGTAATTAAATTTTCAACTAACGCAGCACCAAGTACAACTTGGAGCAAATACGGTATCGTAACAGACAAAATGCATGCATTTGCAATTGCTGAAAAGAGACCAGTATCAGTTGAGAACTTTGATTTGCCAACATACGATATGAGTGCAGCAGCTGTAACTCAAAGGCTTAAAATTGAATTAATTAGAGCCGACGCAGTTTGTAAGATAACTACTTCTTAAAGTAGTTAATTTTTTTATTTTTTTTATTTTATTTAAATTAAACCGAATGGCTGGTAGTATGCCAGTGATTTATATTAAATCGAGTAGGTGAAAAATTATGACAAAAGACGGTCTTAGAAGACGAAATTATAGAGTAACAAATTTAGATGTTGCTGGTTCAGCATCAATAAATAATCTTGGTGTTACAGGTTCATCAACCATTTCAGGTTATGTGGATGCAACATTAGGTTCTATCACAGCTGGAGTATTAGAAGCATATAATGATTTTACAGTAAATGATTCTATAATTACAGGGATAAATAATGAAGAAGGAACAAGATTTTGGAATGTTCCAGCTGAAGCAGTTATTTCTGGCGGAATGTGGGTTGCAGGAAGTGCAGCTAGTGGAACAACTATGAGTATGGTAGCAAAACCATGCACAGGTCCATCAATGGTGCCTTTAGGTATTCAAATAGGAACTGTAGCAAGTGGAGCATTTGCAACAATTCAAGTTAAAGGTCAAAATAATTCTATTATAGCAGACGCAACAATATCAGCAGGCGATTCTGTTTCAATGGGTTCTGGTGCAGCACTTAATACAGCTTTAATAACAGCAGTAGCTGGTAGAGGAAGAGCAATAGCTTTAAGAGGAGCAGGTTCAGAAGGATTATTATCAGTTTATCTAATGTAGGTGATTATAATGACAAAGAAAAAACAATCAAATTTAAATAACAAAGTTGAAGAAGTAGCAAAGGTAATTAAAAAGGTACTTAAAGAAGTTCCAGTAGAACTTATATGCCCAAGATGTGGAGCACAAATGGTTATTACAGGTGGTGGTCCTTCTGGTTCAGATTTACATTGTAATAAATGTGGATTAAATAATACAAAGGTGATATAGAATGACAACAGGGAGCACAGTAAACGGATTAGTTCCAGGAATGAGAGACCATTTAGGTGGTGGAACTGCAATTATGTATGTTTTAGGTAATCCAAGTGGTATTGTTTGTCCAGCTGCAGAAGGAGCAGGAGAAGGACAAGGAGTAAGTGGTGGAGTTATTGCATATGATAATGCAAACAATACTTATTATGTTAATGATTCAGGAACAGATTGGCTTCATTTAGGAAGTGTAGATTTTTAGGTGAATAAGATGGGATTATGGGATTTGGGTTCAATTTCTGATGCCGTATATAGTTTGGTAGAAGATATACCGACTAGCATTAGTGGAACAAGGTTGTTAGAGATAGCAGATCAAAAACGTGAGTATGTTGAACAATATACAGGTGCAAGTATTGGCTCTAATTCTATTGCTCTTCAATTTCAAGGACCATTAACAAAACTTACAGCCGCAGAAACATTAAATTATATGCAACTCATAGGAGCAGATGTTTCATCAGTTAAGTTAGGAGATTTTTCAGAGAAAAAAGGTGCCGACAGCAATCTTAATACTGTCGCAGATAATTTCAATAAATTAGCTATGATAGAATTGAATGCGTTTGGTGTAGATGTTAGAAGTTATAAATCAAATGGATGATGAGGAATGATGAATATGAAGGAAGAACTTAAAGAATGGCAGAGACAGAATGGTAACGTTACATATACCACTAAAGAATTAATTCAAGGCATCCATGTTAAAGTTGATAATTTAGATAAAAAGATTTCAAATCAATTAGGAGCTTGCTCAGCAAGATTTATTAGTAGAACTACATTTTGGAGTGTTGTTGGATTGCTAGCTTCAGGAGTAACAGCAGCATTTGCAGCGGTAATAAATTTTTTCAGAGGGTGATTATTATGACGAAAATAAAATTAAAATGTGTTAGTCCATTTCAGCCACAAGGAATAGTTGAAGTTGAACAAAAAGAAGTTAAATCATTATTAGAAACAGGGCATTACTTACTTATAGAAGATACATCAAATAAGACAGAACTTAAAAAAGATTTAAGCAAGAAGGAACTTAAATATGGTAAAAGCGAATGAATTGCAGAATACCATTCAAGATGTAATCAACACAAATGGTACTTCTGCTAGATTTAGATATTATAGTATGACAGACACTGATTCGTCTTATGATGATAGTTATGAATATGCTCAATCTGGTACAGATGTTTGGGTGTCAGGACTACAGCAACCTATTAAAGGTGCCAGAGGTAGCTCAGAAGCTAGATTAATTGAACAAGGCAAACTAACAACAGAAGATAGTAGATTATATGTTCTAGGTACAGTGGTGACATCTGGAGCAGCTATTAAGATAGGATTAGGTTCACCAAATACTAAACAATTTTCATTATTAGGAGAAGGTATTGAATCATGGCCAATAGGTAGTGAAATAGTATATAAAAAAATGTTTATTAGAGAGTTGCCGACTGGTTCTTTAGATAAAGAGGGATAAAGAATGAGCGTTAAAATTTTTGGAGTTAATAAGGCAATTGGATATCTAGGAGCTAGAGGAAAAGCTGTTAATAGTGGAGTTAAAGATGCAATTACTCAAGCAACATTATATGTAGAAGGTCAAGTTAAAGATAGTGTTTCAGGAAGAAATGCAGAACCACGAAGTGTTGATACTGGTAGATTTTTAGGGAGTATCACATCAAATACAAGAGGAGATACAGGAGTTGTGTCTAGTAATGTTGAATATGCTTCAGTATTAGAATATGGTTCATCAAAAAGAGTAGCAAGAAAACACTTTGGAAATACATTAGCTAGATCCAAAGATAAGGTACAAAGTTTCATCAGAGATAAGGTAAAAAAGGCTACAAAGTTATAATTATATAATTAGGTTAATAAATTTTAAATAAAGTAAAAAATATATTTTATTAGACAGTCAATGCGAGATTGTTTTAATCCAATGCGAGGAAAGAAATGGCAGTTGCAAGCAGCACATTAATAAGTGACACGGTACTATTTGTAAGGAATTTACTTCGTACTAATGTGACCGATCCTATTGGAGGCAATAGAAGTTCTACTTCTAAATTCGTTATGACTTCATATCCTAGAAGGAAAGTCGAATATCCATTAATAACAGTTAAATTAACTGATTTGATTTCAAGCAAATTAGGTATGCAAACAGACGACCAATTAGTAAATAGTGAATTGGAAGTCAGAGTATGGGCAAGAAATGTCCAAGAAAGAGATGAACTTACTCAGCAAGTTTATACAGTATTAAGAACTAAACAATCTACTGCAACTACAGGAAGTTATGCTAATAGTTTAAATGATTTTGCAGTTACATCAATGACAGATGTTGATGAAGATGGAGAACAAGCAATACGTTCAAAGATTATTATGATTAAATATATGTTTATATCAACTTAGGAAAAATGGAGGAACAATGAGTGAAGAAAAAATTGTTTATATTAATAGGCATAAGGTATTAGCCAATGTGCCAGATAGTTTATTAGAATTTAAAATTATGGAGGAATAAAATGTCTAGATATGTCGCAGATGGGAACAAATTTGGAATGTTAATAGAATCTGGAACTTATGCTACTACTTCAGGAGCTGGAATTTGGGTAGGACAAGTTCAAGACCATACACCAGATGAATCATTCCCAAGAGAAATGATTAGGTATCAAGGAGCAAACACTAGAAATGTTAGTGCCTTTGCTGATTTAGTAATAGATTTAGCAGGAACTTTTAACTATTATCCTCAGAACTGGAGAATGTTAGGATATGCTTTAGGAAGTAATGTAGATGCTGGAGCAGCAGGAAGTTACACACACACTATGTCAGAAACAGAGTCAACAGATGGT
>Ga0222682_1000154_pt1 | contig 15759 bp, 25 predicted proteins | sample AntAcemetage1008_FD_179812 | JGI IMG/M metagenome (GOLD analysis project Ga0222682, IMG submission 179812) | Saline water microbial communities from Ace Lake, Antarctica - #1008 | ecosystem: Environmental > Aquatic > Non-marine Saline and Alkaline > Saline | place: Antarctica: Ace Lake...
AATTTGACAAAAACAATTTAATAATATTTAATAAAGGTAATATATCGCTAACTACAAAACGAGTAGCAGATTGCCAACTCGTTTATTTTTAATGCAAACAAAATATGGAAAAACTTAAAGGAAAAGTAAAACAACTAAATAAAGATAGTATAACCGTTGTTGCGTCATCTGACGCAGTAGATAGAGACGGCGATATATTAGACCCAAAAGGATGGGATTTAAAGAACTTTCAAACTAATCCTGTATTATTGTGGTCTCATAATGCTAGTGAATTGCCTATCGGTAAGGTACTTGATGTACATACAGAGGGTAATGAATTGGTCGCAGAGGTTAAATTTGCAGACCACGAATTTGCAAGTACAGTAGAAACTCTAGTAAGAGACGGATTTATCAATACTACATCTGTTGGCTTTATGCCACAGGAAGTTAGTGAAAAAGATGGCTTAAGTTCAAAGCAAGAATTGTTAGAACTCTCATTTGTTAATGTACCTAGTAATCCAACTGCCACAGTTAGACGTGGATTAAAATGGAAAGGATTTCAAGCTAAGGTAAAAGAATTTGAAGCTAAAGTAGGTGATAAAAAAGATGTAAATGAAACAGTAGCACTTTCAAGAGTAGTAGATGAATTGAATTTTTTAATAAGTGCTTTCGGTAATAATGAAGTTTCAAAAGAAGTGCTTACAAAAATGAATGAAGCATTAGTAATTTTAATGGAAACACTAAGAATGGAAGCAGTAATTGGAGTAAAAGAATTTAAGAAAGAAGAAAAAGCTGGTCGCATTATAAGTGAAAAGAATAGAAATATATTAAAGGTAGGTAGAGAAGCATTACAGTCAACTATTGAAGTAATTAATGAATTGTTAGAAGTGTCAGAAATACAACCTAAAGAAATAACAGTGCCTGACAAAAAGGGCGTTATAGATATAAAAGTTAAAGGCAACAAGGTTAATAAGACCTTACGTCTTGCGAAAATGATTGACAAAATAGCCGAAGCAATGATTGTTGATGAAAAAGACAAGGGGGTGAAAAAGAAATGAAAACAAAAGAACAAGAAGAAGAGAAAGTAGAAGCCGAAGCCACACCAGAGGTAGAAACCGAAGAAGTGGTTGAAGTAAAAGAGGAAGAAAAAACTGAGGAAGTCGTTGATGAAGCAGCCGAAAAAATCAATAAAATAATTGAGGCTAAAGTTGCTGAAATCACTAAAGCCAAAGAAGCAAAAGAGGTAAAAAAAGATTTACCATTTGCCGAGGGCGAAAGAATGACTAACAAAGATTATAATGTAAACTTATACACGAAAAAAGACGGTAGCAAGGTTACAATCAAACAGTACGAAGCAGAGCATTTAGGTATATGGTTTAAAAAATACGCTGAATTTGCTACATCAAAAAGTCCTGACGCTTGGAATGAGATGAAGAAAGAGTTTAATACTCTTGAGAAATTCGCGCAGATTAATAAATTAGAGCCACTTACAACAATCACTGGTGCTTCTGGTGGTAACATTGTTCCAACAATTTTGTTTAACGAAATCATACCTCTATTAGAAGATATGGCAGTAATTAGACCAAACAGTAGGGTTATCAATATGACAGGTGTCAAGACATTAGACTTGCCGTCTATTGCAACAAAACCTTATGTATCTTGGAACGCAGAAGCCGCACAGAAATCAACTACATCCGTTACGTTTGGAACATTATCACTTACTCCTTATATTCTAGCTGGTATAATTCCTGTAACTACTCAATTAATTGACGACAGTCCGTTTAACGTAGTTCAATTAGTATCCGAACTTTTAGCAGAAGCAATCGCTAAGGAAGAAGATAGAGCTTTTATGAACGGTACAGGCGCAGGTCAACCAACAGGTATTACAACTTACGGTGCTGGAACAACAGTCGCCGCAGGTGGAGCATTAGATTTCACTCACTTCAACGCATTGTATTATGGTATGCCACAGAAACATAGAGCAAGTCCTAAATTGGCTTGGATTATGCACTCTGATACATTAGCAACAGTCGCTAATATGGTAGATGGTAATGCACGTCCAATAATTGATGTAGCCAACCCGTTAAACGGTCCAGGCTTCCCAACAATTAGAGGTGCAAAGGTCTTAGAACAAAATGATATTAGTAATAATATAATTTATCTAGTTGACTTAGCATTTTATTGGATTGGTATTTCACGTGCTATGGGTATCGATATATCCAGAGAAGCAAGTATTGGTGGAGACTATGACGCAGATAGAGGTAGTGGTACATTAGTTGCACTTCCACAGAATATGTGGGAACGCAATATGATTGCCATTAGAGTTGAGGAAAAGTTAGACGCAGAATTGGTATCTACCCGTGCTTTGGGTACTATCACAGCTGTAAGGTCTTAATTTGTGAGGAACTAGCATTAAAAGCTATTCCTGTTTTACAAGCTACTACGTACTTCGGTAGGTGGTAGAAGTAAGACTAACTAAGAAACATTTATGAAAATTAGATTAACAAGCGAATATCGTAAACAAAGTAAAATAGCTAGTGATGTTGTATATGACTTAGAAGATAGTCGTGCAAAAGAATTAGTTGAAGCTGGTAATGCTTTTTATATTGATATACCAGTTGAAGTAAAAGAATTAAAGAAAAAGAAAACAAAAATAATGACACCTCGTAAGAAAAGGAAATATAAAACTAAGTAAACTAATATGGCAATTAACAATAATGGACTTACAACTGTTGCTAGAGTAAAAACATTTCTTGGAATAACCGTTGCTTCAAGTGACGCAATACTAGAAAGTTTAATTAATCAGGTAAGTTCTTTTGTAGAACATTACTGCGATAGGACTTTTGTTGAAACCACATATACAGATGAATATTATGATGGTACAGGAGCAGATAAACTATTCTTACTTAACTTTCCAATATCAACAACAGGCACATTCACATTACAAGGACGAGCAGGAACTCAAAACATTGATAGCTTTGATGAGATTAATGGCGAGAAGTATTTTATAGATTACACAACTGGAATATTAGAAACAACTGGTTGGGGATTTTCAGAACGACCTAGAAAATACAGAGTAACTTATACTGCTGGTTATGCTTTCAAGAATGACGCTGCACCACTTGTAACACTAGAGAGTGTAAATATAGGAGACCTAGAATTTGCAGTATGGAAATTAGTGGCTAACGCTTTCTATCAAAGAAAAGAAACTACAAATGTTACTTCTGAAAGTATTGGTGATTATTCCGTTTCATTTAGAAAATCTACACAATTAGACCAAGAATTAAAAGATATTCTTAATAGATTTAAAAGACCACATAAGAACTAAATTTATGGCAAATGGACATTTAACAAAAACAGAATTTCAAGGAATGGATGAAAGTGAACGACAATTTTATATTTGGGAACGACTAAATATGATAGTTGGATTAAAAACAGAAGTAGCGAATATTAAGAGTTGGCAAAGTAAAATGATTGGGGCAATGATTGTATTAAATGTAATTGTTTTGCCAATAATGTTTATAGTAATAAGTAAGTATGTATGACAATAGAGGGATTTTTTGACAGAGTAATAGAGATTAGACGCTTTAAAGATACTGGTGGATTTAAAGGGACTTATTTTGCTACCGCTACTATTGAGGGACACCAACAGCGTGTAGATGATAGGAATAGCGAAGTACAGGCAGAGATAGTTGGTGCTACACATAAAGTATGGGTTGACATTTCAGTAGATATTAAGGATGGCGACCATATGAGAATAGATGGTAAAGAATATGCCGTAGTAGCTACCGACCACAAAGATTATGGATTTGCTATGAATAGACACAAAGAAGTATTTTTAAGAATTTACAACGACTAAGATGAGCGAAGCATTCCAAATAAAAAACCTAGATAGCTTTGAAAGAGCATTGGCAAAAAGTCCTATAATAGCAGAAAAGATGATTAGATTAGCATTAGAAGAAAGTATGATTAATTGGCAAAGAGAAGCTGGAATTAAGACACCTGTTGATACTGGTAAATTAAGATGGGATGTAATGAAATTTAGTTCAGTAAGAATTGATAAGACAAGAGCAATACTACAACCTCATAATGAATATGCAGTATTTGTCCACGAGGGTACAAGTAGAATGAGAAAAAGACCGTTTCTTAAACAAGGACTAGACCAAGCTAAGAATAAAATAGATAGAATATTTAAAGTAAGAGGAGAGAAATTAATGGCGATAATAGCACAAAAGAGTAACTTAGGATTATAATATGCCCTCAACAACGTATCAAATATTACGAGACGCTATAAGAGATAAACTCTTAACAGTAACTAATTTTCAAGAAGTACATCGCTTCCCTAAGTTAGAGTTTGAGGGTTATCCAGCAGTTTGTATAGAACCAGCAGATTTAGAGAGTGATTGGGAAACTAATTCAGAATTACAAAGAACATACGCATTTAATGTATTTATATATTATGAAACAAAAATGAGTGGGAATGACACAGCATTAGACCGATTGTATAATACGATTGACCTAGTGTTAGACGCTTTTGATGAAGACCAAACATTAACTGGAATATCTTTACCAGTAGGAAATGACATACTCACAATCAATCCGAGTAATCAAGGCTGGGAGGGATTAGCAGATAATGAAGTAATCCAATCAAAAGTATTATTAACAATTAAAATATCGACAGATATAAGCTAAAATAATTAAAGAAAGAAAAAAATATGGCAAAAATTATAGGAAGTAGAATAAATTTAGGAGTAGCACGAGAAGCAACACGAGGTGTTTGTTTAAAACCACAACGCTGGATACCGTGGGTTAATATTGGATTTACTGATAAAGTAACATCCGTTAATTCAGGTGAAGCACTTGGAGTTTTAGAAGATAGCCACGAGAAGTCTGTAGTAGAAAAATACGGTGAGGGTGATATTACATTTGAAGTAAGAGACCAAAGTTATGGTTACTTCTTATACGCTTTAATGGGAACACTAACTGGTTCAGTAGCAGTTGTAGCTAATAGTTATGACCATACATTTAATCTTGCTAATACAAACCAACATCAATCACTATCATTATCAACAGAAGACCCAAATGGAGATAAACAATTCTGTATGTCTATGATTGACCAACTTACATTAAATATGGTGCTAGGTGATTATGTTAAATCAACTATCAGTTTTATAAGTAAAGGTAGTCACGACACTAACGTAGATAGTAACACAGGAGACTTCGCAGTAGAGAATAAGTTTAGAGCGCAAGACATTGAGTTTAAGTTAGCAACTACAAGAGCAGGATTAGCGGCAGCAGGTTTAGTTAAACTACAATCACTATCATTAACGGTTAATAAAAACATCTTGAGAAAACAAATGCTTGGAACTGTACAACCTGATGACCTTATTAATCAAGGTTTTCAAATAGAGGGTGAGTTTACATTACCTTATGAAGACCAGACTTATAGGGACTTAATGTTAGACAATACTTATAACGCTATGGAGATTGTAATAAGAAATGAAGATGTAGAATTAGCTGACGGTGCAGGAATTAATCCAACATTAACGATTGTATTACCTAGATGTGGATTTATGGATTGGACACCAGATAGACCTAAAGGAGAACTAGCTGAACAGACAATAGGATTTAAGGGTTATTACGACTTTGCAAATACAGAGAATAGTATTTATTCAATCGTATTAAGAAATGACAAAGCAGATTATACTACTTAAAAATTAATATAAAAAATCTATGGAAAGAGAAACAACAAAAATTACCACACCTGTTGGTAAAATTGAAGTTACCCTAAAAGCGTGGCTTACTGGTGGCGAAAAAATGGAAATGCTTAAAGTTCAGAAAGAAGATAGTATTGATTGGATGTTAAAAACAATCATTATTTCTCCAGACATTGAAGCTATAAAAGTATTACACGGAAAAGATTTTGACTTTCTATTACTAGCTATGAATAAAGTAGCAGAAGATAGTAATTGGACAGAAAAAAAAAAGTAATAGAACAGCAATACAGGAATATAAAAAAGATGGGTAGAGGTAAGGTTGATGAACGATTAATGGTATTAGAAATTTGTAAGAATATGAGTTGGGATTATTGGACTTATTTAAAACAGCCTAGTTGGTTGATAGATTTAATATTAATGAAACAAAAAATAGATAGTGAATTTGCAGAAATAGAAGCTAATAAACATAACAAAAAATAATGGCTAGTGAAGTAAAATTACAAGCGGTACTTTCACTCAAAGATAAAATGAGTGGTGGATTAAGGCAATCACAAGTAAGTATTAAACAACTTACTAAATTTGCAAAACTTGCTGGTATTGCTGTTCTTGGAATTGGTGCTGCCTTTGTTGGTTCATCTATTAAGTCTGCTGGTAAATTTGATAAAGCAATTAGAAATATTGGTACTCTTTTAGGAAGCACCGCTGAAAATGAAATGCCTAAATTTAAAAAAGGTATTATTGAATTAATGAAAACATTACCTGTTGACCCTGATGATTTAGGTGCTAGTGCTTATAATATTGTGTCTGCTGGTATATCTGATACTGCCGAAGCTATGGAAGTTTTAAAAAGTAGTGCTGAATTAGGTATTGCTGGATTATCTACTACCGAAGAAGCTGTAAATATCTTAACTTCTGCAATGAATGTATATGGTGATGAAACACACGACAGTACAAGGTTAGCTGATATATTATTCAAGACAGTTAAAAATGGTAAAACAACTATTGCTGGATTATCACAGGGCTTTGGTAAGGTTGCTGGTATTGCAAAAGAAACTGGTATTAGTATTGAAGATTTAAGTGCGGCAACTGCGGCTTTAACCACCACTGGTATTACTGCGAGTGAAGCACAAACAAGTTTAAAAGCTGTAATTAGTAATTTATTAAAACCAACTGCTGACGCAGAAGCGGCGGCTGATAAATTGGGAATTAAATTTAATTTGGCGGCACTTGAAGCTGATGGATTGTCAGGATTACTTGCTAATGTAACTGACGCCGCTGGTGATGATAAACAAGCACTTGCAGATTTATTTGGTAGTGTAGAAGCCGCCAATGCAATATTTAGTTTAACAAGCGAGGGTGGTGGAGAGCAATTTAGAAAAATATTAGAAGATATAACAGATGAAACTAATGCTATGGGTGAAGCTGTTGATGTTCAAACATCAGGTATGGAAGCACAAATACAATTACTAAAAGGTAATTTTGAAGCAATAAAAATTGAATTAGGTGAAAAACTTATACCAGTTATTGTTAATGCAACTGCTTTCTTAGTTGAAAATTCAGATAAAATACAAGCTGTTATTGATGATGTATTAGCTTTTTCAAAAGTTGTTGTTGACGCAATCGCTTTTGTATTTAATGCAGTAAAACAACCACTTGAAGATGTGCTTACTTTTATACTTATTGCTAAAGATAAGATAGAAACTGGGTTTGGAAGTATTACTGATTTTGTTGGTGGTGTAGTAGAGGACGTAGGTGGGTTTATAGAAGATGTTAGTGAAGCGGTAGTTAAAGGTATTACAACCGATGAAGAAGCAATTACTGAAATGACAGATAAAATGGTTGAAGATACTAAGGCTGGGTTTGTTGAGTATGAAAAAAATGCCTTTAGTACGTTTGACGGATTTATAGGTGGTCTTAGTGATATGTATTCAGTAATGGGGTCACAATCAACAGTTGCTTGGAATACATTATTAGAATTAATTTCAAACACTTGGTCTAACGCTGGAAGAATAATTGGATTAACTTTCGGAAGTATAGTTGTAGTTGCAAATAAATCAATTAATATAATTGGTGGATTATTAATGACAGTTGCAACTGGGGTGGCAGTTGGATTTGATATTATGGTAAAAACAGTATCTGGTGCGATAGGTGGATTAGTTCCGTGGGTTGGACAACAAATGGCAATATTAGGAGTTGGAATTGCAGAGGGATTTAGAATTTATGTTGATACTATCACTGGTATTTTAAGTGGAATACCAGCGTTCTTTACTATGGTATGGGATAGTGCAAAATTGACATTTTTAGAATTTGGTGATGAGTTTACTGGTTGGGCAGAGAGTACAGCAGACACTGTTTTAGATTTTTTCTTAGCTATACCAAATGCAATAATAGGTGCGTTTGAGGGAGTAAAAGGATTTTTTGGTGATATTGAGGGTGGTATAAAAGAAGCAATTAATTTCGGTGGTCCACAAGCAGAGGGTGGTCCAGTAAGTGGTGGAACACCTTATGTAGTTGGTGAAAAAGGACCAGAGTTATTTGTACCAAGAGGTTCAGGAAATATTGTACCTAACGACCAAGTGGGAGGTTCAACTATTAATGTAGATTTAAGAGGTGCTGTTGTTAGAGATGAACAAGATTTAGATAGCATTATAAATGCAGTTAAACAATCATTAGATAGAGATTTATCAGTTCAACAAATGGGAATATAATTATATGGCAAGAGTACAAACAAATTATGATGGAGTAAGTTTGCAAACAGCAACTATAATTACTCAAGAATTACAACACGAAAGTATGGATAGTAAGACGTTGGATATTCAACGACTTGCCAACCGTGATGGTGGTAAATTCTTGGCGGCTACTTTTGCACCTAAAAGCATAAGACTAAAAGGACAGATAAGAGATACATCAATGGCATTACTAGAAGACGAAATAGACGCCTTTAAACAGCTCTTAAACAGGCAAGGTAAGCATTTAGACATAGATTATGGTAGTGGTACAGGTAAGGCTGAATACAGACGTTACACAGTTAATTCTAGTAGAATAACATTATTACGTAGGCATTTTAATCATACATTTATAGATTGGGAAGCAGAGTTTATTGTGGCAGACCCACCATTCGGAACAGACCTTGATACTACAACTGGTGTAAGTGAGAGTATTGAAAGTATATCTACACAAGCCTTTAGCTTTGTAGCTGGTGGAACATATAAACCAAATCCTAAGATAATAATTACATTTACCGAAGTAGCTGGAGTTGACGGAGTTACAATTAGGAATACATCAACTGGGGATTTTATTAGAGTGAGAGTATCAGGTGAGTATGCTAATAATGATGTAATAGAAGTTGATACACAATTATTTACAGTAACCTTAAATGATGTAGCTGTTACTTATGATGGTATATTCCCTAGTTTCGTAGTCGGTGGAAATGATTTAAGAGTGTCCTTTGAGAATGGAATACATTATAAAGCAACAGTTAAAATCGTGTACTACCCCCTTTATCTTTAATCGTTATCCACTTTACCTTTAATTTATGCCAATAAAAACATACCAAATACAATCTAGTAGAGCAGACGCTTATGAAGCTGATAATGGTGGATTTGTATATACATCTAATGGCTTATTATTTGGACAAGACGGTGTTGGATATAAACAATGGATATTTTTAAGATTTATAAATATAGATATACCACAAGGTTCAACTATCAGTGGTGCTAATTTAGAATTTATTGGTTTAAGGGGTAGTGGTGGAACACCACCTAATATAGATATTTATGCAGAAGCAGAAGATAATCCAGGAACAACTATTAGTGGTGATTTTATTATTGGAACTGAAATATCAGGTAGAGCAAGAAGTATTAATACTGTAGCTTGGAATAGTCCAGCTAATATTAATATTGGGCAAACATTAACTAGTCCTGACATATTAACTATAATTCAAGAACAAATAAATCGTAGTGGTTGGGAACGTGGTAATGCAATTAATATTATATTTGAAGTAGATGACCCAATTACGTCAGGTAATTTTAATGATGTTTATGCTTATGATGAAAGTGTATCAAAATCTACAAAATTAATGATAAATTATTCTGTACCAAGTGGTAGTGCTACAGAAATTACTCAACCTAAAATAAAACAATACTTCCATAAGATATATGATAAAGACGGAGTATATATTTCAACTTGGGGTAAAGATGTAACTAACGCACCTAATTTTAAATGGAAAATGAACGGTGGTATGGGAGAACAAAAAATATTTCTTAAAAGAGATGTAAAGGATTTTGGTGAGAATGTAGATGTTAAAATGGGAAATAAGATTGAAACGTGGATACAAGATGGAGACCAAGAAATAGGTAAATTAGTTTGGACTGGTGTTTTAAATAGATATGAACCAAAAATAATAGCTAATGGTGACCAAATAATTGATGTACGTGGTATTTCAAAACTCATAGAATATGAGAAACGTATTTATCAGTCAGACGCTGGACTTACAACTGATACTAAAGCAACTAAATCACCAGATACAATATTAAGAGAAGTTATTACGTCTAAATTTGGTGATAGTTTATTTCAAGAGGGAGATATTGAAGCTACTGGTACAACAGTTACATTTACATTTACATCAAATACATACAGAGAAGCCTTAGAAAATATAAGAGGAATATCACCACAGTATTGGTACTGGCGTTTACTTCCTGATAATACTATTGATTTTAAGATGAGTAATTTTGATGAGATTGACCACATGCTATATATTGGTAAGGAAGCAAATAATGTTGTAATGACTAAGAGCATTGAAACACTTATTAACAAAGTATATTTTATGGGCGGTGGTAGCCCAAATCTATACAGAGTTTACGAAAGAACATCAAGTCAAGATGAATTTGGATTAAGAGAAAAGTTTATTAAAGATGAGAGAGTTACAGTTGTTGCTACTGCTGAAACTATTGCTACTAGAATACTTGATGATTATGACCACCCATTATCAGAGATTGCTATAACCGTGCTTGATAGTAATATTGACCCTAAGAATGGATATGATATTGAAAGATTTAAACCCGGTCAAATTATTCAGATACTTCACCCAGAAAAAGAATTTGGTGATACGCTATGGGACGAAGCAGTTTGGGATGTAGATTATTGGGATTTTTCAATCACTCAAAGTTTTGGAGTACCACATCAGATTGTAGAAATACAATATGAATTTAATCAAGTAGTGTTAAGAGTATCAGCTAAACTGGAAGATACTAATAAACGCATTGAAGATATAAATAGAAATGCAGAAGAAACTGCAAAAATTAATATACCAGTTAATCCAACATAATAAATAAAATAAAATATATGACAGTATCAAATACATTTAGTGCAAATACAAAAATAAAATCGGCGGCAGTTAATACTAACTTTAATGAAGTTTGGTCTGTGGATTGGACAGCTTGGTCACCTTTAATTACAGGTGGTACTATTGCTGGCACAGGAACTTATTCAAAAAATAATGGTCTATATTGTCGTATGGGTAATATAGTATTTATAAAAGGAACTATTATTTGGACAGCACATACAGGTTCAGGAACTATGAACATAACAGGCTTCCCAGTAACAAGTTTAGCAAGTAATCTTTCATTTTATACTTTGAACATAGGTTATTATACTTCCTTAAATCTACCAGCCAGTGCAGTAGACCTTGTAATTATAATGAGCCAAAATAATACAACTGCTGGTTTATATACTGGTGGAGATAATATCGGTGCAGCCGCAGTGTCGCTTGATACGGCTGCTACAATATATTTTAGTGGATTTTACCCAGTAGCTTAAAATAAAAAACAAAAACTTAATTCTTAAATTCATAATATATGAAATTAGAAAAGTTTAGTAGGATTTTATCACTAACTGCTATGGGAGTATTAGTAGGAATAATTGGATTGATAGTTTATGTTTTTATCAATTTTCTAGTCAAGATGTTTTAGCGCAAGAAATAACAATTAAACAAGAAGAAATTATGCTTGAAGCAAGTAATTGGAAAATAACACAGGGCTACGGTTTTACCGACTTTGCAAAAGCACACCCTAGTTATTATAAGTCTTTCGGTGGCATACACCCTGGTATTGATTTTATTGGTGATAGAAATATTATGCCATTTGTAAGTGGTACAGTTACTCAAGCAGGTTGGCAAGACGGTTGGGGTTTTTCTGTTACAGTTTTTGACGGCAGAGAATATCACTTATACGCACATCTATCTAAGTATTGGGTTATGCTTGGCGAGCCTGTTACTGCATGGGAAACGAAGATAGGTTATATGGGAAGTACAGGTAGTTCAACTGGCACACACTTACATTACTCTAAGTATGTAAAGACTTTATGGTTTAAAACTTATATAGACCCAACAAACGATTTATTATTTAATGAAACAGATATGCTTATAAAAAGAATAGTTGATGACAATTTAAAAAAGTTAGGCAAATGGACTAACGGAGAAGTTGCTATTGCCTTTGATAAGGGTAAAGAAAAACCATTTATTATAAAAGAAAGTAAAAGAATATATTACAGAGACTTTAATGAGTTGTTTTTAAATAACTTTGCTACTTGGGTATCCTCAAGTGATAGCGATAAAATTCCTAATAAGTAATAGTTCTTTCAAAACCAAAAGGAGATTGAAATGCGTACTTCAAAGCACCACGTCGTTCCAAAATCCAGAAAGGATAAGTTTAAAGAGTTTGGGATAAAGAATAAATCTCAAGCAAGTAACATTGTTATTATTGAATACTGTCTTCATCAGAAATATCATGCTTTGTTTCAAAACATGACACCAGACGAAATTCTATCTTACCTAAACAAAACTTTCTGGAATGGTCAATTCAGACCAACTTTATGATGCAGTTAGTAGGGGAACTGCAATATCAAAACCCCTACTACTTTTTAATTGTCAACCAAGTAATAATTAATTGTCAACCGATTGTCAACCAAATATAAATAAAGGTCGATTTATAATAAATGGAAAGGAATACAAATGAAATATTTAAAAGAGAACGCACCAATTCTATTTAGCCCTACATTCTGGGGATTGACCTTTACTGCTGGATTTAGTGTACTAGGCTACTACGAGGTTGCTGACGAGGGACTATTAACTATAATTGCCACATATATTGGTGGAATTACAGGAGTTAATATAGTATGGAAGTTCGGTAAGAAAGTATCTGGTAAATAGCCCTTGACAAGAAAACTATAATGAATTACTATGTAATTGAACTTGAGTTACGACGTAGTAAAATCTTTACGCAACTCCCCTGATAATCTCAAGTTCTCAGGGGTTTTGTTATGTAAATATATGAAAGATATAAAATTAGAGAAGTGGAAATTAAAACATAAATGGCAATTCCCTTACAAACGAGGAAAGCAGATTAAAGGTATCACAATGAAAACTGGATATTTAGAAGAAGATATTGATGAATTATTAGATAATTATATAAGTAATGAAGAACACGAAAAAATGATTAAGAAAATTTATAATACAGGAATAGAAATAGGAGCTGATATGTTAAGACGAGAAATTAAAAATTTATTAAATAATAAATATTTACTAGACTAACTAAATAATAAGAGGTATGAAAGCAACAAAAAAACCAATAGAAGTAGATTTTTATCCAGTATTACCAGATTACATTGATAACATCTTAAAGTGGTCAACAAAAAAAAGACCAATAGTTATTACAACAATTAAAACACCAAAAGAAGACCAAAAAATATTAGCACAAATTCAGATTAAAGAAGTATCTATTATGACAGAAGAAGGTGAAATGAAAGCACACCAAAATGTTGATGTAATTATTAAAGGAGTAGAAGGTGAAGTTTATCCTTGTAAATTATCTATATTTAAAAAGACTTATATACTAAGACCATAAATTTATAGTGGTGATTACTAAATGTGGGAAGCGAGTAATTTAAATGGTGCATCCTCTAAAACCAGCCACTAAAATAACAAACATTAACATTAAACGTGGTTTACCTGGTGTTTCCACGAGAAAATCCAAAAGCCAACGCAGTAATTGTACTAATACCGATTGTTTGGGGTTTTAGAGATTGAGAGATAAGGGTTTGTGTAGTTACTACCTTGTCTCTCTATCTTTTACCCCAAGCCATACCCTCCGTCGGTTAATTGACTATAAAACTTGTAGACTAAGGGCTATTCAAGTGTATAGTAATGCTAATTATATATTAACAACGTCTTCTAGGGTTATCTCTAAAAGATAAGGGGGGGAGAGAAGCATTTAATAAGGTATATAACAGTATGAATGATAAATATGAAGAAGCTATATTAAAAATGTTATTATATAGTGCTACAAACAAAATACAAGATGACCCAACTTTAGATTATGAAAGTTTTGAGAGTGCAGAAGACTTGGCATTAATATTAGCAATTACAATTAAAAAAATTAATTAATTAAAAGAAAAAGAAGTTAAACTTAAAACAGCCCATAAAGTTTATAAGAAATTAAAAAGTCTTGAGATATAAGAAGCAATTATAAGATTAGAGAAGTGGAAGAAACAAAAATCTAAGAAATAGTTATTTACAATTAGGGGTTTCGGACTATGAGCCGATAAAATGGGTAGTATCAACCTTGTAAAATTATTTAACGTTATAACGTACATGAAGCCCATTTAAATAACACGTTGATACTGTGAGTTAAACCTCACCCCCTATTTATAGATAATTAAACAAACAAACATATATTGCCTTAAAATATTAGAATGACTTATTTATAAGTAACATTAATCACTATAAGGATGAAAGTTAGTAAGCAGACCAAAACCCTGGCAATGACCAACCCCCTGTCAACCAGGTCTGGGGCTTGAATATTAGCTAAGAGATATATTAAATATAGATTTAAACGAGTTAGTTATACTACCCCAGAATAGAGGGGGTATGAGATAATAAAAAAATTAATTAATTAAAAGAAAAAAGTATGAACTATAAAAACGAGTGTCCAAAGTGTCAAAGCAGGGATATTAGATGTAATCGCCATTTTGGCTGTGCATTTATTATCTTTGTATTTATCAGTATAGGAATAGGATTATTAATGATACCGTTCCTACCACAACACTGTAAGTGTAAGAAGTGTGGTTTAGAGTGGAAAGCGTAGGTATTTAATTAGTGCTAACCTTAGCTAAAGGTATATACTTATCCACAGTTGACCTATTGACAAAGGTATATAACTAATATATACTACCTAGTGAAAGGATAAGAACTATGAAATTTAAGAAAACATTTAAGGAGTTAAACAAACAATTAAAAAGCTGGGAAGATATGGAGTTTCCACGTATTAAACAACCTAAGCCACAGTTCCCAGAACAGCAAGAATATAAACCATTAACAGATGAAGAAGAACAAGAGATAATTAATAAGGTGGATTATAGTATTCACGAGAAAGGAGCAAGATAATATGACATATAAACAAGAGTATTCATTTATAAATTATTTAATGGAAAAACACGCCGACCAATATATTGGGTTAGATGATGATATGCCAGACGATTGTAATGATTGGTTAGAACAGTTAGACGTTCAAGAAGTTATAGATTTTGCTGATGAATATACTAAAAAAATAAAGAAATAATATGACAACTCAATTAAGCGATTTTAAAGGTCAAGGCGAAAGTAGCTGTTGTGGTGCTGGTACTTATGGAGAATTACTAATATGCGAAGATTGTGGTGAGCATTGTGAAGATGTGAGTGATAAAGAATTAGATTTATATAATCAAAATAATGATACATAATAATATGATTACACCAAAAGAACAACTAACAAAAGACCGAGAGAAAATAGGAGCAGACTTTACAGTTGAGAAAGCTATTAAGTACCCAGACCTAATATCTTATCTCTACACTCAAGCTGATACAATGTATAAGTTTAGTGTATTAAATGAAACAATATTAAAACAAGGAATATGATTAAGATAAAAGAAAAGGCAATACTTCTGTGGTTGCCTAAGAAAACACACATACAATTAAAAAGGTATTCTAAGAAATGGAATGTAAACATTTCCGAAGCAATACGTAGAGGTA
>Ga0222682_1000160_pt1 | contig 15517 bp, 20 predicted proteins | sample AntAcemetage1008_FD_179812 | JGI IMG/M metagenome (GOLD analysis project Ga0222682, IMG submission 179812) | Saline water microbial communities from Ace Lake, Antarctica - #1008 | ecosystem: Environmental > Aquatic > Non-marine Saline and Alkaline > Saline | place: Antarctica: Ace Lake...
AAGTTTGCTGCAACAAAACTTGGATTAAAAACAGTAGAGAGTGAAGGGGCTGCTTTCATAGAGAAAAAAGCAGCTCAAAATATGGTTAGTATTGCCGGTCACGTTGCGGGCTTAATGATGATGGCTAAATTTTTAGATCCTGAATCAGTTGAAGAAGATCCTAGAGGTACAAATTTTGGTAGAATTAAAATATTTGGACATTGGACAGATATAACAGGTGGAATGAGGACTATTGCAATAATGGCAGCAAGGCTTGTGCCGATAACGCGCGATGGCGAGCGAGGTGTTTGGAAAAAATCTAGTACTGGTAAATGGACAAATTTAACTGCGGGTGAATTTGGCAAAGATGATGCGGTAGACGTATTTATGAATACTCTTTTATTAAACAGACTTGCTCCGGTAGCTTCAATTATTAGAGATTATTATAGAGGTGAAATGTTCGGTGGCGAGCCATTTGATATTAAAAAGTCAATTATTAATTCATTGACTCCTCTTTCGATTCAAAATGTGAATGATGTTAAGGACGAGAAATTCGAATCTGTTTTGGCAGTTGGTATTTCTGAACTTTTTGGATTAGGAGTTTCTACTTACAAATATCAAAGTAGTTGGCAAAAAAGTACAAGCAAGGAAATGAAGAGTTTCAAAAAACAAGTTGGTGAAGATGTTTTCAAAGATGCAAATGATTCTTATAATTTGGCTTATAATGCCTGGTTAGACAGTGTAAAAGAAGATTCAAAATATAAGGAATTATCTGAAGATGGTAAAAAGAAATTGGAAACTGATGCTCGATCTGCAATTAAAGATAAAATATTAAAAGAATATGGTTATGTTGAAGAGGTAAAAAAACCAGAAACATTTGAAGAACTTAAGGAAAAAGAGAAAATTAAAAGTTTGAAACCAAAGTAGATTATTTTTATTATGTTACAATAAATTATGTCACGTTCATTAGGAGATAATAAATACAAAGAAGAATATATCGAAGAGGTTGATAAATACCTCAAGAAAAATAAAGATAGGAATGTAAGATTTCTTAAACAAGAAAATGAGGAAAAGGGTTATTTGATGTATGATAATAGGTTGAAAGTTAAATTGCCTACTATTGTTGGTTTTGCAATATATTTGGGTGTTTCTGAAAAAACTTTATATAATTGGGCTAATGCTAATTCAGAATTTAAAGCTGCTCTTAGTAAAATTAAGAATGAACAAAAACAAAGATTGATTAACAGTGGATTGTCTGGAACTTATAATTCAACAATTGCTAAGCTTATTCTTTCTTCTAATCATGGAATGAAAGAGAGGGTTGATAATACTACTGATGATAAGCCAATAAATAATTTTAATGATGAACAAATCAACAAAATTGCAGACCGTATCGCAGGAAGAGAAGGCGATGATGGTAGTATCTCAAGCTCAAAAAAGCCTGATTGATTTTTCTATTGCCACTGATTCAAATTATCAAGATACTTGGTTTCATGAAACAATGGCGATTATTTTTCAATCTGTGCTTCAAAAGATTGAAAATGGTGAAGATGCTAGAGTAATTCTCACAGTTCCCCCTAGACATGGAAAATCTGAACTTGCCACTATGAAATTTCCAGCATGGATGCTTGGTAAACACCCAGAATGGCCTATTATGGTTGCTTCTTATTCTGGTGATTTAGCTGTTGATTTTGGACAAGGCACTAGAGAAATTATGCAGTCTCCATCTTACCAAGAAGTATTTAAAACAAGGCTTAGACCAGATTCTCAAGCAAAAGGAAAATGGATGACAAAAGAAGGTGGTGGCTATATGGCAGCTGGTGCTGGTGGTGCAATTACTGGCAAGGGTTTTAAAATTGGAATTGTTGATGATATTTTTAAAAATAGAGAAGAGGCTGAATCAGAAACGATTAGGGAATCTAGGTGGGATTGGTATAGATCAACTTTTTACACCAGACAAGAAGGAAATACCGCTATTGTTGTTATTGGAACTCGTTGGCATACTGATGATATTATTGGTCGTTTAATTGAAAAACAAAAGGAAGATGAGACTAATAATGAAGAAGAATATGATAAATGGACATTAATTGAATTTCCAGCAATTGCCATAAAAGATGAGGATTTTAGAGAAAAAGGTGAGGCTCTATGGCCTGCAAAATTTTCAATTGAAAAGTTAAGAAAAAATAGAACTACTCTTGGTCCATACGAATTTGCAGCATTGTATCAATGTAATCCAATTACTTCAGAAAATCAAGAATTTAAAGAAGAATGGTTTAAAAAGAGGTCTTGGGATGAGGTTGAGGCATTGGATACCAGAAAATTTGCCACAATAGATCCGGGTGGTAAAGGTATTGAAAATGATAGAACTGGAATAATCAGGAATTATGTGGACAGACAAAATAAATGGAACCTTAAAGCAATGGGAGTACATTTTGATTCTAAAGAATTATTGGAGTATATTTTTAAGTTGCACGATGAAGGTTTTGAAAAAATAGGAATTGAGGAAACAGTTTATTTAAAGGCAGTTGAGCCTTTTTATAAAGATGCTTGCATAAAGCGTAATAAATTCCCAAATATTGTGCCTATAAAACAGCCAACTACACAAAAAGAGGTTAGAATTAGAGGTCTTATACCAAGATATTCAAGTGGTGGTGTTTACCATATTGAAGAAGCGTGTAAAGATTTAGAAGATGAGTTACTAGTGTTTCCCAAAGGTGCGAATGATGATGTACCTGATGCTTTGGCTATGCAAAATGAAATTGTAGAAGCTCCGATGGATGAACATAGACAGGCACTTATGAGAGCTCGGCGGGATCAAAGAGCAAAAGAGGTTGCTAAAAGTCATGGACTTTAAGAATGTGTTATAGTAATTAAGCTATGAATGAAGAATTAATTAAAATACTTAAAGATAATCCTCACTTTGTAGAGTTTCAAGAAATTATTATTTCTCAAATAGATGAGTTAAATTTTATTGCTGATTTGAGAAGTAAAACTAATCAAGATGCTGGCGAGACTGTAAGGGCGCGCGCAATGGCTATTGAGATTTTGCACAATATATTGAAACCATTTATTGATTTTAATGAGAAACGCAAGCCAACAGCAAAAGAAATAATTGCAGCAAAATCAAAAGTAGGTTTATAATATTTTTATGGGTAACGAACATACTAAGTTGCAAATAAGAACCTGGTTAGAAAATGCAATTAAAAAGGCACAAAATTCAGATCCTAGAGAAAAATTAAAGAGATTTCGTAGGGAAAAAATGAAAAAAGTTGAAAAGAATTATGGATTTTGAGATTAGTAAAATAAAGAAAACTTGACAAATTAATTTACATAGAATTATAATAAGACAATGGAATACAAAAAACTTCAAGAAAAAGCAAAATTAATGGGGATAAAGTATGTTGGTGTTTCTAGAAAGAAATTGGAAAAATTAATTAATGATGTAAAGTCTGAAACTCTTGTTGAATCTCCTAAAATTGAAACTCCTGTCGAATCTCCCAAAGTAGAAGTAAGTGAAAAGGTAAATGTTGCAATTATTCGTAATGGTAAAAATGAAGTTCGAAGGTATACTATTGATATTCATGGTAATAATTTTGCTGAATTAGCAAAGCAATTTGCTAATAAAACTAAAGAACGAAATTATAAGGTTGAGTTAATTAAAGTTAAACCAGGTATTACTTGTCCCGATTGTGGGAATATAATTTATACCTGATTTGATTTTATAATTTGTATTATAAAAAAAATATTAGCCCTATGGGCGAAAAAAAATTGAGGTCCTATGGACAATGAACAAGATAAAAATCCTAATACTGAGGTTGAAGAAATCTCTGAAGAAGAGAAAAGCTCTGAAACTGAGGCATTAGCAGAAGTCAAAGAGGAAGAATTAAAAAGTAAACTGGCTGAAGACTACGGGGTTAATCCTGAAGATGAGCCTGATCTTTTTAAAAAAATCTTCGAAAAGGAGCAGTCCCATCGAGAAAAATTATCTGGAGCTATTAAGCAAAAGATAAGCTGGAGGGATAAAGCTTCTAAGACTACTAAAAAACCTGAGGCTAAGCCAAAGGAAGGGGAATCCCCAGAAGGAGAACCAGTTGTATTGTCGGAAGAATCAATTGATAAAAAGTTAGACGAACGAGAGGCAAAAAGAGATTTAGAAAATCTTAATTTACCTGAAGACGTTGAAACTGAAATTAAGGATCTTGCGAAAATCAAAGGTATCTCCGTAAGAGAGGCTGCGAAACTTCCATATATCACATCAAGGATAGAAGAAGTTAAAACGGAAGAGCGGATTAAATCTGCTACTCCTAAACGCAAAAGTCGGGGAAATTATGCAAATGTTGCAGATCCTTCGAAGCCACTTGACCCAGAAGATTTTGCTCTTGGTACTGAAGAAGGACAAAAAGCCTGGGCTGAAGCAAAAACTGCGAGGCGCGAATTCGAAAAACAACAATAATTATTTCTCTATAAATCTTCACTCTCTCTTTTCAAATTAATTAGCTATTTACGATAATAAATAGACACAATTTTTAATTGTGTAAAATATACATATATAAAGGAGGTGAATAATTTATTATGGATGATGTAAGAAAAGAATTTTGGGGTGATTTGCAAGTAGACCTGTTCGTTGCGAACAGTGCTGTTTATTTAGCAAACACATCCTTAGAAGATTTAATTCGCACAGACGGAAGAAAAGCTCACAAACCAATTTTGTCACACCCTCAAATTGGAACCTATACACCTCACAGTGATATAGATTTCGATGAAAAGGATGCGTCAAAACAAACTTTGGAAGTTGATACTTTCGAGTATGCTGCAGAAGATATTGATATTACTGAAGAAAAACAGACTCCTTATAATTTACTTGAACACTCTTTGAAGTCAATCCGCAAGGGATTGAATAATAGGGTTGAACAAGAATTTTTAGGGAATATTACTGACGCTGATCACGATATCAATGATGGTACAGCTCTTGAGGTCACTTCTGCGAATATCCTTGATATTCTAGAAGAAGCTGAAGGTAAGCTTGGTGCTTTTGATGCTCCTTATGAAACTGCAATGCGCGCAATGGTTCTCGGACCTCGCACAGTTGCTAAGTTAAGAAGGGCAAAATCTGATCGTGAAACTGCACTTGGTGATTCAACTCTTAAAAATGGAGTTATTGGCCCATGGCAAGGGTGGACTGTTGTTCAAAACAACAATTTACCTTGGTCTGCTACGCTTACAATAGCTACGAAGCCTATTGATGGTGACACTGTTGTTATCTCAGGAGTAACTTTTGAGTTTAAAGACACAATTGCTACTGCAGGACAAGTTTATATTGGTGCAAACGTTGCTGCTTCAAGAGCTAATTTAAAATTAGCTGTAGAAGGTGGGACAGTAGGTACTGCTTATATTGCTCTAGGTATAAGGGATCAATTCCTTCTTTACCGAAAACGCAATCTTAGTTTTGATGGATCAGCGCAAGCAATGGGTCTATCTGGATTTGGTGATATTTCTGTTAGTGAAACACTTACTGCTGATGCAGATGTGTGGAGCGCACAGGAATTACAATCAGTCTTTATGATTCGCGGTGCTATTGATATGGTTTTACAGTTTATGGATTTAAAAGTCGCAGACAAAGAAAAAGGTTTCGCTGATTTATCGAAAGGTATAATCGGAGTTGGAACTAATATGTTTGATGATGGAAAAGTCCTTGCTGTTAACTTAACTCAAGACGTATCTAATTTTTAAATAACGGAACTCACTGGATAGTTTCTTACTCAATCCAGTCGTCTGAGAGGGGGTAAACGTAATTACCCCTTCAACTGATGAAAGGAGGTGAAAAAATACAACAACTATTAACATAACGTTGTATATATTATGTTGAAAAATTTAGAAGTAAAACAATTTTTAGACCGATTGGCAGATGGCATTTATGCTCTAAGAGATTACACAATGCCAGCTTTTCCTACGATTAATTTGCGTACTGCGACTGTAACCGCTAAAACTAGCGATTATACGATTACGCAAGATGATCTTGAAACACCAACTATTTTTACGAATGAAGGAGATGTTGGGGCATTAGTGCTCACTCTTCCTGCGGTTGCTGATTCAAAAGGTATGGTCGTAAGAGTAGCTCTTTTAGCTGCGCAAACTGTACGTCTTGATCCGCAAGATGATGAGGCAATCAATTACAATGGTGATGCTACTGTAACTGAAGATGTTACGATTGCAGGTGTAATTGGAAATTATGTGGAATTATTTTGTGATGGTGTGCAATGGATTATTACACAAGCAAATGGTGTGCTGACGAAATCAGTTTCGTCATCAATGTCACCTAGTTTGAGTCCGTCAATCAGTCCTAGTTTAAGTCCGTCAATCAGTCCTAGTGTGAGTCCATCAACTTGATGATGAATTAGGCCTTTTGGCTTTATACTCTGCCCTGTTTTCAGGGCAGGGATATAAAACTAAAATAAAGGAGGTGGAATAAATATGTATACAAAAAATAGTAAAGGTCAACTAAGACATCCTGAAGGTAGGATGATGGTTGTTACGACTCCTGATGTTGTTGCTTTGGAACAAACAGTTGACTCGTCTTTGAGTACATCATCTGAAATTGAATTAAATGCTGCAACAACAATGTTGCGAGTATATGCAATTACTAAAGATGTTTATTTAAAATGGGGAACTAATGATGCTACTGCTGCAAATTTTGATGAAGTAATTCCTGCTGCGCAAGTATTGGACTTTAAAGTTCCAAATGGTCAAACTGCAATCAATCTTATTGAAAGAGAAGCGAGTGCAACAGTAATTGTTATAGAAAAATAACAAATCTTTCAGGTTAAGTAAACAAATCTATCAGGCTAAGCAAACAAACTATTGAGATTTTATAAATTAGTTGGTATAATTTTTTTATGAAAAAGCTTAGTATAATTATTCCAGCCTATAAAGACCCATGGGTGCATCCTACAATTGAATCTCTTTTATCAAACTCCGAACTTGGCGATCAAATGGAAATAATCGTTGTTTTAGATGGTTATTGGCCTGTAACTCCTATTAAAAAAGATGATAGAGTTCGCGTGGTTCATTTGGGTAAAAATAGAGGTATGCGTGGAGCTATTAATGCCGGTGTAAAAATTGCCCAAGGTGAGTATATTTTGCGCTCAGACCAGCACTGTGCGTTCTCTAAGGGCTTTGATCGCATATTAGTGGAAGATTGTCAGCCAAATTGGGTAATGACCGCTAAACGTTATTTCCTTGATCCTGTTAAGTGGGAAGTTATGAAAGATTTGGAGCCTGTAATTACTGAAAAATTAATAATTCAAGAAAATAAGAAATTCTCTGGTGCAAAATGGCGTAATCATGATAAAAGAACTGCAAAACATGATTTAGTCGAATCAATGGCAATGCAGGGGTCGATGTGGTTGATGAAAAAAAGTTGGTGGGAAAAAGTTATTGTAGAACTTCAGACAGAAGGTTACGGTCAGATGTATCAGGATGGTCATGAGATGATTTTTAAGACCTGGAAAGCCGGTGGTAAATTGATGGTAAGCAAAAAGACTTGGTTCGCTCACAAACATCGTTCATTTACTCAGGGGCGACATGAGGGGACTAAGGAAAATTCATCAAAAAGGGGAGGTAATTTTGAGGCTGGTAGATATGCTCTTAAAATTTGGAGAGATTATTACGAAAAAGAAATAAAACCAAGATGGAAAATTTAAGCATAATAGTGCCAGCGTACAAAGAGCCATACTTACGGAGGGGAACAGATGGAGATTGGATTGAAATACTGGCTAGGCGGAGGAGAGGTTAAAGTTAATAAGAATACTTGGTACGCACATCTTTTCAAGAATTCCAAATACTATATTGGCAAGCCAGAAGCATGGAAACATAAACTTAATTTAAGGAGAAATTCTAAATATAAATGGATAACAAAACACTGGATTAATAACGAAGAACCTGGAATGAAACATAAATTTGAATGGTTAATAGAAAAGTTTTGGCCTGTACCTAGTTGGCCGGAAGATAGAACAAAATGGAAGATATAAAAGAAACACCACTTTGTAAATTGGCTTTTGAATATAAGACTGATAAATGTCCCAAGATTAAACATGTCTATACGCCTTTTTATTATGAACTTTTAAAGGACAGGAAAAACACCATAAAAAAAGTGTTGGAAATGGGCATTGGATATAAAGGAACTATGTCTCATTGTGGAGATGAGTATCAAGCAGGTGCAAGTTTGAGAATGTGGAGAGATTTTTTTCCTAATGCTCAAATACATGGTGCTGATATTTCACCTAAAGCAATGTTCAAAAGTCACAGAATAGAGACTCATCTTTGTAATGAAACTAAAAGTTGTGATATAGAAAGATTATTGATGAAAACTGGTTTTGATATTGATTTATTTATTGATGATGGCTCTCATCGTATGCGTCATCAATTATATTTATGTAAAACGATTATGCCACTACTTAAAAAGAGTGTTGTTTATATTATTGAAGATGTTGGTTATGAAGAGTCTTTGTGTAAAAAAATTGAAAAAACAGGTTTATATGACTGTGAAATTCCGCATCTTAAAGGAAGAAAATATTCATACGGTAAAATAGTAATTGTAAAACACAAATAATATGTTATCGATCATAATACCAGCCAGAACAGAAAAATTTCTTAATAATACAATTAAGGATGTTTTAACTAAAGCAACTGGTGAAATTGAGATTATTGTTGCTTTGGATGGATACGGAGATTATTCATACGAACGTATCGAAAATAAAAGAGTAAAATATATTTCTTTTCCTTTACCACATAATTACGAAAGAAGAAAACGACAAGTTATTAATGCTGCTGTATCAATTTCTAAAGGAAAATATATTTGTTGGCTTGATGCTCATTGTGTTGTAGCCCCAGGTTTTGATGAAGTTTTAGTTAAAGATTGCCAAGACGATTGGGTTATTGTTCCGAGTATGTATTCTATGGATTTGGAAAAATGGGATAGAGTAGGTGAGCCTGAAGATTATAGATATTGGACATGGTCTTCATTAAAGAGTGGAAAACGACTTAGACAATGGACGTGGAAGAAAAAGAATAATAAAGCGATTGATGATATTTTTTGCGCACAGGGTTCATTCTTTTTTATGACACGCAAATGGTTTGACAAATGTGGATTTATGCAAACCAAAGGATATATGGGTTGGGGGCAGGAGGGCGAGGAAATTTGTATGACTACTTTACTTAATGGCGGTAGAGTTGTGGTTGATAAAAATACTTGGTACGGTCACCTAATAAAAAGACAGATGGGGAAACGAATGTATAAATATGTAAGTGCTGAAGCGTCTTATAAATATTCAATTAATTATTGGATGTACGAACAAAAAGATTTTTTTATTAAAACTATAAATAGGTTTATGCCAATACCTAATTATCCATCAAATTGGGAGGATATAATTTATGGACACAACAATACTCTACTACACTAGTAATATGGAGGGTGAGATATTTGAAGGAAGAGTTAAGGATATTATCCTAAAAAATAAAGGAGATATATCTTTAATTAGTGTATCTCAAAAGCCGATAGACTTCGGGCATAACATATGTGTTGGAGAACATGGAGTAAGTGGGTTTAATATGTTCAGACAGGTGCAAATAGGGTTGAGAGAAATTAAGACAAAATATGTTATTTCCGTAGAGGCAGATTGCTTTTATCCACCTGAGTATTTTCAGTTTATCCCACCAAATGAGAAACCACATAGAAATACTAATACGTGGGTTATGCCTCAATGGAGACCGTTTTTTTGGCAGAAAAGGGAATCAGCTACTCATGCACAAATTGTGGGTACTAAATTCTATTTAGATAGACTTGATAAATTATTTAAAAACGCTCCTGAATGGAGCGTGGAAGAAAAGAATTTCCCAAAAGAAAGGTTGGGGAAAGAAGATGTATTTGATAAAATCAACTATTGGTTTTGTCCTAATCCTGTAGTACAAATAAAAACAAAACGAAGTATGCGACACTATACTGCTTCAGATAGGATTGACATTCACACGTTACCCTACTGGGGGAATGGTGTTGACTTCAGAAAGAAATATTATGATGATAAATAAAATAACAAAAACGATAGAAGAAGGATTGAAAGGTTCACCAATTAGAATAGCAAATTGTGCTCGTAGAGAAATTGGTAAGTATTGCAAAGAACTTGGTTTTGAGAAAGGGGTTGAGGTTGGTGTTTATAAAGGTGAGTTTACCAAAGAATTATTAGATGCAGGATTGACTGTTGATGCAATTGATCCCTGGAAAGCCTTTTGGGGACAAGGAAGAACTCAGAATAGACAGAAAAGACAAGATTTCATTTACGGACATACACAGCGTTATTTAAAAAAATATATAAATGAAGGAAAATGTAAACTTGTGAGAAAAACATCAATGGAAGCACTTGATGATTACAAGGATAAATCTTTGGATTTTGTATATATAGACGGAGATCATACTTTTCCGCACGTAGCCCAAGACATATATTACTGGGCAAAGAAAGTTAGACCTGGTGGAATTATATCAGGGCATGATTATTTTCATACACCGATTTATGCTAGAAATGTTTGGTGTCATGTAAAAATGGTAGTCGATGCTTACACTAAACTATATGATATAGATAATTGGTATGTAGTTGGTGAATTGCCAATAGATCAATGTATTGACAAAGGGGATAGGATGTTAAGTTGGTTTTGGGTTAATTATAATTCAGTAATATAATATGAAAAAAGGTTGCATATACTACACTAGTAGCGATTTACATCTTGCATTATTGATTCCATGCCAAAAACAATTAAGGAAAGTGTTTAATGGAGAGATAGTAAATATTAGTTTAGAATCAATGAATTTTGGTATTAATTATGTAATGGAGAATAGAACTAAAAGTTATCCTACTATGATTCGACAGATACTTTTAGCTTTAGAGAAATCAAGTGCGGATATTGTATTTTTTACTGAGCATGATGTACTCTACCATCCATCACACTTTGACTTTACTCCTGAAAAGAAAGAAATTTATTATTATAATGTGAATAATTATCGGTGGAGGTGGACGACAGATATTGCAATAACATATGGGGCATTACATTCCCTTTCAGGTATGTGTTGTTATCGGGAAACAGCTATCAAACATTATAAATATAGAATAAATGTCATGGAAGAACAAAAACTTGACGAGAATAGAGATAGAGAGCCAAGATGGGCTAGAAAATTTGGATATGAACCTGGAACCAAATTAAGAAGAAGAGGCGGGATAACTAATGAAACTTTTGAAACATGGAAATCAGCCTACCCTAATGTTGATATAAGACACAGACGTACTTTTAGCCATCCTAAAACATTTAAAAGAGAATTCAAACATCTTCCACCAGACTTTACTGAAATTAATATAAAAGATATCCCTGGATGGAACTTGAAAGAATTATTTAATTTATGATAATAAATAAAATGCCAGATAAAAAAACTTTGGAGGCTTATTTAAACTCATCCCTTGGAGTGAAAGTGTATTTTGATACAATAAAGGGAGAATTTGTGTGGCATAAAGATAAAAAACCCAAGCATACTAGAAAGGTAACCCTAAAATGAAAGATTTAAGCATACTAATACCAGCAAGAAATGAAATGTTTCTTAAAAATACTATTGAGGATATTCTTAAAAATATTGAAGCTGATACAGAAATAATTGTTTTTTTAGATGGTGAGTGGTCTAATCCTCAATTAGATCAACACGAAAGAGTCAATATTATTTATGTTGATAAATCTATTGGTCAACGCGCTGCCACTAACCTTGCTTGTAAACTAGCTAAAGGTAAATATGTGATGAAACTAGATGCTCATTGTTCTTTTGACAAAGGTTTTGATCGAAAGATGATAGATATGTTTAAAGTTACTGGAGACAACGTTACAATGCTTCCTGTGATGCGTAATTTATGGGTATTTGATTGGAAGTGTTATAAATGCGGATTTAAAACATATCAAGCTGATAGGGGTGAAAATGATAAATGCAAATATTGTGGTGCTAATTCAAAACATATAAGAAGAAAAATAATATGGAAAGGAAAAACTAACCCCCAAAGTACCTCTTATTGTTTTAATTCTGATCCTCGTTTTAAATATTTCGAAGATTGGAAACACCGCCCTCAATATATTGAAGATAAAAAAAATAAAAAGGTTACTCAAACAATGAGTATTCAAGGTTCGTGTTTTATGTTGACTCGCGAAAAATATTGGAAGTTAAATATTTGTGATGAAACTTTTGGTAGTTGGGGAAATCAGGGAATAGAGGTTGCTTGCAAAACGTGGTTATCTGGTGGAGAAGTTCTAGTAAATCATAATACTTGGTATGGGCATTTGTTTAGGACTAATCATAATCTTAAATTTCCTTGGCCTATTTCTGGTAGAGATCAAGCTAAAACTAAGGCAAAAGTTAGAAAGTTTATTTGGAGTGGTAAAATTCCTGGTCAAAAATATCCTGTTTCTTGGTTAGTTAAGAAATTTTGGCCTGTACCTGGCTGGACAAAAGAAGATTTGGAAAAATTGGAAAAAAGCGAAAAAGTGCAGATTAATTGAATTTAAGTTATAATTATGGTATGTCTGTTAGATTTAAAGATAATGCCTTAACTGCTTCAAGTACAATTGAAAGAGTATTTTATATTACCTATACTTCACTTTAAATTATGAAAATATTAGGGATAATTGCTTTTATTTTGTTATTACCAGTTATTTTATTTATACGATGGACAAATAAGGATTAAATATGACAGATATATACACAACTAAAATATACATTTCTAATAAAATGGAGGAGTTTGATAGAGGAGAACCACTAGGTTTAGTCTTTATACCCTACATGGGTAAAAATACCTTAGAAATAGCTGATTCAAAAAATGGTAAAACTTTTATGCAAGTAGCTAATGATGAACCCTATGAGGGCGATTTGTGTTCTGATGACTTGGCTTTAATTACTAGCGATATTGTAATACCTGCTTTTGATAGTCAATTAGAGGATGAAGAAATAAAAGAGTCAGTTGTTAAATATATCAGACCAGTTTCAAAAAGGCTTGTAGTTTCTATAACTACCACAGAAGAAGAACATTTGGAACTAGAAAATGATCCTTTGTTAGAACCTTTAAATAAAATGACTCAAAAAAAGATAGATATAGAAATGTTGAAAATAAATAAAAAGTTAAAAGTTACTAAAAAAGATTAATTATGGCAACACTGTTTAGTGACGATTTTAATAGAGCTAATAATGCTACATTAGGTGGTAATTGGGTAAATATAAGTGGTACTAGTAGTGATGTTCTTTCTAATCAAATGTATGGTCATCAAGGTATTGATGAAAATACTACTAGTTTGGGAACTAAGGATTATAAAACAAGTTGGGATCAAACTTATAATGGTTCACAATCAAACTGGATACAGTTTTATGCTAGAGGTCTGACTACCGACTCCTTCGATAATTCGTACATGATTTATGTTCAGAACGAAACTAGTGGTAGTGATTTTTACCAAGTATTAAAAAGAGTTGGTGGCAGTCAATCACAAATAGGAGGTACTCAGAATTTTACAGCCGTAGCTACTAATACCTATAACTATAGATTGGAATTAAAAGGCACGGCAATCAGATCTTATAGAGAAGATGGTTTGGGAGTAAGCACGACTGATACTTCACACGATAGAATTGGTTATGTGGGGATGAGGTTAGGTAGTGGTTTTTTTGCTGATAATTGTTTAGTTGAATCTTTTGGGCCAGGATTATCTCTTAGCCCTAGTCTTTCACCTAGTTTAAGTCCTAGTATCAGCCAAAGTCTGAGTCCTAGTTTAAGTCCTAGTATTTCTCCTTCAATATCTCCTAGTATTTCTATCTCGCCCTCATTATCACCTAGTATCTCTCCTTCAATTTCTCCTAGTATTTCACCAAGCTTATCCCCCAGTATTTCGCCCTCATTATCCCCCAGTATTTCTCCTTCTATTAGTCCTTCCTCAAGCGAAGGTGATACAGTCTATACCAGAGGAGATGAGGCAGTTTTACCAGCTAATGACGCTGATTTGGAAACTAATTATAGTGAGCAAGATATAATAGATGTGGCTACTAAAAATAATGTAAGAGTAGGTCAAACAGCTACAGATGATTTTGCTATTCATCAATATAAAGACTTTGTAGGTGCTAATAGTTCTTGTACTTTAGAATGGGAAGGTCAGTCAAGTTTAGCGCCATCATCTTCTATAATTAAATTGCAGATATATAATCAAGATAGTCCAGGGTGGGAAGATGTTGATAGTGATAATACAACAAATGCAGATACAGATTTTACCTTATCAGGGAATGTACCAGATTTAACAGATTATAAAGATACAAGCGGTGTAGTTTCTTGTAGAGTTTATCAAGACACAACATAAATATGCCAATAATTGACGAACAAATACTATCTCCAGAAGTAACAGAAAAATATACAGTAAAAGATAATACTTTTTCTTGTGTTGCTAAAGATAATCCCAAAGATAAGATTGAAATTGAATTGGGAGATTCTAAAACCTTATCTGACACCTTACCTCAGCAAAAGATAATGCGTTGGGATAATGAGTGTAATGTATCTATTAGATTAAAAGACTTTACAAATTACACAGTTGAAACAGATAAAGAGAAAATTAAATTAGTCAAATCAGATAAAGAAGTACGTTTTTATGATTTTGTAAGTGAAGAACATCCAGAAGGTGCAAGTGAATTTGAAATAATCTTAAAAGAGAAACCTAAGTCTAATGTAATTGAATTTACTTTAGTAGATAAAGATGCTAGATATTTATATCAACCAGAATTAACCCAAGAAGAAATAGACGAAGGTTTATATAAACCTGAAAATGTAGTCGGTTCTTATGCTGTTTACTCAAAAACTAGTCGTGGAATGAATGATGTAAGTGGCAAAGAATATAAGCGTGGTAAAATCGGACAATTATTTCGTCCTAAGATAATTGATTCAAAAGGTACAGAAGTTTGGGGAGAATTACACATAGAGAATGGGATTTTAACAGTTACTATTCCCCAAGAATTTTTAGACAAAGCAGTTTATCCAGTTAGACACGCAGCAGGATTGACGTTTGGGTATACTGGTGAGGGAGCTAATACAGGATATTTAACTTGTACTACAACGATTTGCTTTGATGATGCAACAGGCGCGGCTGGTACTGGCGTAAGTATGTCTGCTTATATTTCTCCTTCTTTAGCTGGTCAAAATTTTCAAATGTGTTTATATGATTCAAATTTAGATAAAGTTACTAATGGTCTCACTACAGAAAATACAAATATTTCTATAGGAAAACATTTAGAAACACAGAATTTTATTTCAGCTCCTACTTTAACGGCTCAAACTTATTATTTGGCTACATGGACAGATGGTTTGTGTCCTATATCTAATGGCTGGGTATATATAATGTATGATGATGATACTGATAACGACTCATGGTTTGCTAACCCTTATACTTATAATACTTGGCCTAGTGCTTTAACAAAAGATAATACTTATTCAGATAA
>Ga0222682_1000162_pt1 | contig 15408 bp, 16 predicted proteins | sample AntAcemetage1008_FD_179812 | JGI IMG/M metagenome (GOLD analysis project Ga0222682, IMG submission 179812) | Saline water microbial communities from Ace Lake, Antarctica - #1008 | ecosystem: Environmental > Aquatic > Non-marine Saline and Alkaline > Saline | place: Antarctica: Ace Lake...
ACTCCGGCCGGTGCGGTGGGCACAATCGGCGTCTTCCGTAAAACGCTTGCGGGCGTTTTGACTTCATCCGGTACGTTGGTGCGTAAGACGTCGGCGTCGCTTGCGGGCGTTTTTACTCCAGCCGGTGCGTTGGTACGTAAGACGTCGGCGTCGTTTGCGGGCGTTTTTACTCCAGCCGGTGCGGTTGCGAAGCGCATGTTTGTGGCGTTGGCTGGCGTTTTGACTCCAGCCGGTGCGGTTGCGAAGCGCATGTTTGCGGCGTTAGCTGGGTCCCTCACTTCATCCGGCGCGTTGGTACGTAAGACGTCGGCGTCGTTTGCGGGAGCCCTAACCCCGGTCGGCGCGTTGGTACGTAAGACGTCGATGTTGTTGGCGGGAGTCCTAACCCCGGTCGGCGCGTTGGTGCGTAAGACGTCGGTTACGGTATTGGGCGTTTTGACTTCATCCGGTGCGTTGGTACGTAAGACGTCGATGTTGTTGGTGGGGGTCCTAACCCCGGTCGGTGCGTTGGTACGTAAGACGTCGATGTTGTTGGCGGGAGTCCTAACCCCGGTCGGCGCGTTGGTGCGCAGGACGTCGGTTACGGTATTGGGCGTTTTTACTCCATCCGGCGCAGTGGACGCAATCGGCGTCTTCCGTAAAACGCTTGCGGGCGTTTTGACTTCATCCGGCACGTTGGTGCGTAAGACGTCGGTTACGGTATTGGGCGTTTTTACTCCGGCTGGTACGGTGGCGAAGCGCATGTTTGTGGCGTTGGCGGGCGTTTTGACTTCATCCGGCGCGTTGGTGCGTAAGACGTCGGCGTCGTTTGCGGGCGTTTTTACTCCGGCTGGTACGGTGGCGAAGCGCATGTTTGTGGCGTTAGCTGGGTCCCTCACTTCATCCGGTGCGTTGGTACGTAAGACGTCGATGTTGTTGGCGGGAGTTTTGACTCCAGCCGGTGCGGTTGCGAAGCGCATGTTTGTGGCGTTAGCTGGGTCCCTCACTTCATCCGGCGCGTTGGTGCGTAAGACGTCGGCGTCGCTTGCGGGCGTTTTTACTCCAGCCGGTGCGTTGGTGCGCAGGACGTCGGTTACGGTATTGGGCGTTTTTACTCCATCCGGCGCAGTGGGCACAATCGGCGTCTTCCGTAAAACGCTTGCGGGCGTTTTGACTTCATCCGGCGCGTTGGTACGTAAGACGTCGGCGTCGCTTGCGGGCGTTTTTACTCCAGCCGGTGCGTTGGTACGTAAGACGTCGGCGTCGTTTGCGGGCGTTTTTACTCCAGCCGGTGCGGTTGCGAAGCGCATGTTTGTGGCGTTGGCTGGCGTTTTTACTCCAGCCGGTGCGGTTGCGAAGCGCATGTTTGTGGCGTTGGCTGGCGTTTTGACTCCAGCCGGTGCATCAGTGCGCAAGGCATTGATATCGTTAGCTGGTGTGCTGGCCCCGGCTGGCGGGCTGGTGCGCAAGACGTCGGTTTCTTTATCGGGGGCCCTAACTCTAGTTGGTGCGGCACTAGCCAGCTCTGCAGCGAATATTAAGGCGTTCATTGCTTATATTACTAGGACAAAAGAAATAGAGGTAGAACTATGAGCGCCAACGAAATACACGTTGACGATATCGGGACGGCTTTTGACGCAACAATAACAGAAAGCGACGCCGCTGTCAATGTCTCTGGCGTTACCGTCAAAGAGCTACTCTTCCAAAAACCGGATGGGACGAAGGTGACCCAATCAGCAATCTTCAAAACAGACGGCACAGACGGAATCATCAGATACGTAACGGTGGACGGCGACCTAGATGTTGCGGGGCAATGGAAGATACAAGTCCACATCAGGTTAGCCGGTGGGGAATGGCATAGTGATCAGCATCGTTTCACGGTATATCAGAACCTATAAGGGGGAGAACACTCATGAAGACAGCTGAGGAGCTGAAGAAGGAGACCGAGGACGCGGCTGCAGCAGTACTGGCGGCCAAAGCCGAAGCCGACCTCGAAAAAGCTAAGACGCTTACAGCGGCGGCAAACGCTGGAGACCGAGAAGACCCCAAAGACGCGGGGGACAAGGACAAACGATCGTTTTCACAGGAGCAAGTTGACGCGTTAGTCAAATCGCGAGTGGCCAGGGCCAAGAAACAATACGCTGACTACGACGCCCTAAAGAAAAAGGCAAAAGCACACGACCAAGACGAGCTCTCGAAGAAGAGCGCGTTAGAGCAGGCCCAGGCAGCTTTGGCTTCGCTGGAAGCTGAGCGGGATGCCTTGTTGGTTGAGGGCCAGGAGATTAGGCTTCGGTCGCAGGTGCTTTTGGCGGCCACAGAACTCAAGTTCTGGAGCCCAGGGGACGCGTGGGGCCATTTGGTACTGAATGAGCTGGGGGCAGACGCGGGGGTTGAAGACATCAAGGCGGCGGTCGAGGCTATAGCAGCAGCTAAGCCTTACTTGATTCAGTCGGAGACGGACCCGAAGAAGCGCAAGAAAACAAAGGCGCTTAACCCAGACAAAGATCAGCGCGAGCAGATAGTGACTGACGAAGAGCGGGGCAGGATGTATTTTGGTGCTCTGGGCGGCGGAAACAGGCAGCCGTTCTTCGGGGGTGGCGGAGTGCGCCCAACCTCGAAGGGGAAGACTGCATAACTAGACCCGCTGGATAGCGGGCAAAGATTCTGAGGAGGATTCAAATGGCTATCTCGACTGTTGCGAGTATGTCGTCTCTCTTCAACCTGATTTACGAAGATACGCTCTTCGTGGCCAGAGAGATGAACATAATGGTGAACCTCGTGACCCCCTACAGCGCGAAGGGTTGGATGGACCGGAAGATTGGCATCTACCCGACCATGGTTGCTGTGGCCGTAGCAGAAGGCGCGGACTTCGCAGCCCCGACGACCTTTACCAAGACGCTACATGCGACGCTCTCTCCAGGAGAGGTTATCACTCAGGCCATCCTCACGGATCGCAGGATTGAGACCGACTTGGAGGACGCGCGCAGAGACTGCGCCCAGGAGATGGGTAACGCCATCGCCACGAAGATCGATACCGACCTGGTGACCGACATAGCGTCCTTGTCCACTGATAAGGGTGCTGGTGCTGGTAGCGCGGCCACCGTCGCCACTTTTGCCACCGCGGTAACCACCCTGCGAGCGGCCAAAGTACCAAACCCGATGTATGCGGTTCTCCACCCGTACCACTGGCACGACATCTGGACGGAACTGGGTCAGCCTGCTGGCACCCAGGCCCTGCTTGGTGATGTGGCCAATCGAGCACTGCAGGACTTCTTCGTGGGTACGTGGTTGAATATGCGCTGGTGGGTTTGCGCAAATATCTCCATCGATGCCAGCGACGACGCGGTATCCGGCGTCTTCAACCCGCAAGCGTTGGCTTTTGACAGCCGCAAGGCCCCGACGCTCGAACCCGAAAGGGATGCGAGCCTCCGGGCTTGGGAGCTCAACATGGTCGCCGGTTACGCGCATGGCGTTCGTCGGACGGCTTTCGGTGTCAAAATGACCGCCGACGCCACTGCCCCGTAAAGATGAACCAGTAGGAGGGGGCAGCAGTGCCCCCTCCGCAGAATAATATCGGAGGATATAGCTATGTTTCAAGGAATGATCGAATTCCCCGTGGTTGCCTATGTCGACAATGATCCGGGGGCTGACGACTATCTGCCCCTCTGGGTTGCGCCGCGCAAAGCACAGATTGTTAGTGCTTATGCCCTTGTCACTAACGATGTGGGCGGCGATACGGCGAATTACTTCGAGCTGGCGCTGGTAAACGGTGGGACGGCCGGGACGGGCACGACTGCCATCGCGGCGGCTATCGGTGGTGCAGCCGGTTGGACCGGACTGCTCCCCGTAGCGTTCACCGTTGCCACACCCGAGCTGGCCGCTGGGGAAGTGGTGGCACTGCATTACAACGAGGAAGGCACGGGGACGTTCACGGCCATGGCGATCCAGCTCAACATCCGCTACGGCGATGCCTAGGCCGAGTATTAGGTAACCAGAAGCTAACCGGGGGTCGTGGAGGTCCTCCCTCCCCTCTTCGGCCTCCGGTAAGCCCAACATAGGAGAGAACGCATGGCAGCAAGGAATACGTGGATGTGGCATTTAGTCAACTGGATCGGGGGCTTCACAGCATCCCTGATTCCGTTCGTGGAAGTCAAAGCCCTAACAATGGCTGGCGCAAATGTGGTGCAGAACGTTGCGACCGGTGATATCAAGGCGTCGGCGGGGACGGTATATGCCGTACACGTGGAAATGGATGGCGTGACTGCAGGGGATAGTGTACAGATAAGAGACGACACCACGGTTCGCAAGACATTCTTGGCAGAAAGCACAGACCACCATCTCGACTGGGTGATCGGCCTGCCTGGTGCAGCTTTCGCCACTGATATTAATATCGTCGTCGCGAAGACCAGCGGTGCGGTATACGTGACGGTCGTCTACCTGTAAGGGAGGTTCAGGCATGGCAGAGCGGGCGGGTATGGTAGAGATCATCGCTTATCTGAGACGATTGATAGACGACGCTGATGCGGCCGTCTGGACTGACGACCAGCTAGGGGACGAGCTCGACATTCACCGAACAACATATACGTATATGCAGCTTGAGGACGTCCCTCAATTTGCTGACGGTGAGACCATAACACTTAACTATGTCATCCCACAAGGGAAGCGCGGTTGGTGGGAGAGAGGATCCGGGGGGACTGCAGTTTGGCGAGTCTATAACTCTGTAGGAACGCTTGTTAGCGCGTCCGACTATACGGTGAACCACCGAGCAGGCGTGCTGGCTTTTACTGCTGACCAAGAAGGGGCGGCCAGATATCTCGATGGTAGGCGGTATGATGTCAACGGAGCTGCAGCCACTCTCTGGGATGAGCGGGCGTCTTCACTTCAAGATGCTTATGATTTCCGAGACCCGAGCGGTTCGTATAAGCGCAGCCAGTGGTTTGAACATTGCCAAACGATGGCCCAAAAGTATAGAATGTTGTCCGATCATTCTACGTCGGTGCTGGACTTTGTAAGAGACGACTTCCAATGCTAACGACAAAGGAAATCGCAAGTATGCAAGCAGTAGTCGATCTTTGGCTGCCTGATACTGGCATTATCCAACGTCCGACACCGACCCAAAACACAATCGGAGAGGCAACAGCAGATTGGGTTATCCAAGGAACGGTAGACTGCAGATTGACGTACATGGAAAGACAGTCCCAGTTTGGTGGAAGCCAAGCAGGGCAGGGAGGCCTCGACCGGCTGACTGTGACGGAGGCATATCGGGTAGTCGTTGCTAATGACACAGATTTGCTAGTCAACGACCGGATAGCTATTAGCGACGATACTTACGAGATTGTTAAGATAGACACCGGGCGACTATGGGCGACCAGCCGGACGGGGGAAGCGAGGCGGATTACCTAAGATGGGGCAGTCCTTCCAGCTTGTGATAGTCGATGATCGCATACCCCAATTGATAGCCAAAGCGCCCCGCATGGCTTCTACGATGATCAGACGGCTAACTTTTCAATGCGAAAGAGAAGCAAAGAGGGATTGCCCAGTGGACACCGGCTACCTGAAAAGCACCATATCAAGCCGGATAGAAAACAACGGCTTTTTGGGCATTATCGATGTAGGGGCGCTTTACGGCATTTATGTTAATTTCGGGACGTGGTGCCATGGACCAAACCCATTCATGAGCAGGGCGGTTGCCAGCGTGCAGGGGGTGATGCAACAAGTATTGAATGAGAATTTCAATCGGTACGTCATGGAGGCGTGCAGTGGACTTGGGTGACGGCATTACTGTCCTGGAAACAGACGGCGTGACGTTCATTCAAACAAGACCTGTAGCAGAGTCATGGGACTCGGTAAGCATACGACTCCAAGGGAGAGGCCACTCGGCATTTCGTTGCGCGATAGCTAAGCTCCTGTTGGTTATGGGTGTGAAATTGCTTGGCTACGATCCGATGATCAAGGTAACAAGGAAATAGGGGGGAGACAATGAAGATCATGTTCATGGCAAACGCTCCGTGGTGCGGCACGGGGTACGGCGTTCAAGGAAGGCATCTCGTACCAAGACTGCAAGCACAGGGCCACAAGATGGCTTACTTCGCGTTTTATGGTCTCAGGGGTGGGGTGTTGAAGGTGGGCGCGGATGTGCCCATATTCCCAACGGCGGTAGACCCGTGGGGGGTTGATATTCTGGAAGCCCACATGGAAGCTTTCGAGGCGGATGTGCTGATCACTCTGCTGGATGTCTGGGTCTCTGACCACTTCGGACGCGCGGCGCAGAGACAAAGCTGGGATTGGTTGCCATGGTTTCCTATCGACCAAGTACCTGCCCCAGAGTTGGTCTTGGAGCGACTAGAGGGGTGCACGAAAGCGGTTGTCTATTCCCATTTCGCAGAACGAGAAATGGCAACCACGAAATTCGCTAATATGGTTCGCTATGTCCCCCACGGTGTTGATCGAGAGATCTTCAAGATGGGGGACCAAGCAACAGCGCGCAAGCGACTAGGACTTGACCCAGACAGGTTCATCGTAGGAATGGTAGCGGCCAACCACGGGTATCCGGACCGGAAAGCGTTTGCCCCCCAATTCCTCGCGTTCGATGAGCTAAGAAAGAAACACCCAGAGGCTTTCCTTTACTTGCACACAACGATGACCACTGGTAAGGGCGGCCTGGACTTGAACAGGCTGGCGGCTAGGTGTGGCATTCCCAAGGATAGCTACGGCTACTGTGATCAGTACGAATACGCGGTAGGCCAGCCCGCTGCAATGGTTGCAGACACCTATCGAGCCATTGACCTGCTCACTCTAACGTCGTTGGGCGAGGGTTTTGGACTCCCCATCATCGAGGCGCAAGCATGTGGTACTCCGGTGGTGGTTGGTGATTGGACATCAATGCCTGAGCTGATGGTCAATGGGCGGGCTGTCAAGAAGTTCACGCCATTTTTCACTCCGCTGTTCTCGTGGGTGTTCATCCCAGACATCCAGGAGATTAAGGAAAGCTACGAGAGCCTGTATGACACCAAACACAGCTACCCCCGGATGTGGACAACCGAAGCAGAACGAGGTAGCGCGGCGATGGCGGCTTATGACTGGGACGTAATAGCCAAGCAGTGGGGTGATGTGCTGGAAGAAGTGGAGATCGAGCGCGGTGAACGCATTAGAGACTAGTATCTACAGCCTGCTAAAAGACGATTCCGGCCTGAAAACGCTCACCGGTGGGGAATCGCGTGTCTTTAATGCCGCAGCTCCTTTTGGTCAAGCACTTCCTTTGGCCGTTTTTTCCCAGGCGAGCGGGATAGAAGAAAACAATATCTCGACGCAAAGCATCATCATGCGCTACCTGGTGAAAGGTATAGCGGTAAGAGGCATCATAGCCGGGCAGATCGCGGCCCGAATTGATGCGCTTTTGAACGGAGCAACACTGAGCGTTGACGGCTGGACTGCCTATCGAAAAGCGAGACAAGAAACAACGGTTCGTTATCAGGAACGGGACCCCAGCGGGCGCGTAATCAACCATTCGGGCGCTGTTTACATCGTTTGGCTAGAAGCATAAAGGAAGAGGAGAGGAGTTAGGCATGGCAAAGTATAGTGGTGAAAATCTGGTTGTTATGTTCGGCGTTACGGAGCTCTCCGGCAAATTCCGTACATTCGAGACAACGGAGGAAGGCAGCCAGTATGATCAGACGGCTGGTGCGGAAACTGAGAAGACCTACCTGCCTGGAAAGAAAGATGGAAACGCTACGCTGTCTTGCTTGGCAGAAGCGGCCACAGCGGGCACGGCAATGTGGGCGGCGGTTATTCCGAATACTGAGGGGACCGTTACTTGGTATCCTGAGGGAACAGCGGTAGCCAGTAATCGGCACGCAGTCAACGCTCTCATCAAGACGCGAAGCCGACGGTATCCGTATGACAACGTAGTCGAGCTAACCGTGACATTCCAATTCTCCGGCGCAATAACGGATGACGTCGTACCCGAGTAAACACAACAGAAAATGGGGGGAAAAATGAACGAAAACAAGGAAACCAAGCCGAACGAAAACAAGGAAACCAAGCTGGGCAAGAACACCATCAGGCTAGCCAACGGGAAGCGCGTGACCTTCGGCGGGTCCCTGCGTATGAAGGAACTGAGCGCATGGAACAGAGCAGAGAAGGAAGGGGACCTGGAGACTTGCTATCATTACCTGAGCAAGCTGATCGCTCGGTGGGACTGGGAAGATCTGGACCCAACAGACCCGGCGTCCTTTGGTGATTTGTGGATGGAAGAGTATGCTGAGCTCAACGAGGAAGTGGGCAAGTACCTAGCGCGGAAACGGTTGGGAAAAGCATAAGCTTCGGGGTCTTCAAGGCTGTCAAGTACGGGGCACCACCCCCGCCTGAATACTGGAGGGTGGTTATCTGTGAGCGCTTTGGCTGGACCATGGGCGAATTCGACGACCTGGACTCAGAAGATTTCGACACCATCCTCTCGGTTTGGGATGGTATAAACACAGCACAGAATCCAAAGCGCTAAAGGAAGAAGGCGAAGCTTGGTCATTGCCCACCTGCTGGCAAAGATCGGCGCTGATATTACCGGTTTGAAATCTGGTTTGTCAACAGCCGAGCGTTCGATACAAACCGCAACTCAAAAGATCGGTAGGGTTGGCATGGGGCTTACGGCCGGCGTAACCATGCCGCTCATTGCCATTGGAGTCAAAGGCGCGAAGGTCGCCATGGACTTCGAAGAGCAAATGGCCATCATGGGCATAGCTGCTCGCTCTAGTGGCAAACCGATCTCTGAGCTGCGTAAGTACGCGCTCAAGATGGGCGCGGACACAGTATTCTCCGCGGGTGAGGCTGCAGGGGCTATGATCGGCCTGTTCAAGGCAGGTATGTCGGCCGATGCTGTCATGGGCGACATGTCGGGATCCTCGGGTGCGTTGGCTACCGCCATGGACCTAGCTGCGGCTTCTGACCTCTCGTTATCTGACGCCGCGGATACCACAGCGGTAGCCATGGCCACCTTCGGCTTAGAAACAGAAGCGGCGGCGGCCATCGCTAATTCGTTTGTCCAAACTGCTGATGCCTCGGTAGCTGAAGTAAGCGACCTCACTCAAGCCCTCGTATCTGCTGGCCCTGTAGCGGCATCTTACCAGTGGAAGCTAGAAGATGTTAACATAGCGCTGGGCTTGTTGTCCGAACGAGGCTTGAAGGGAGCCGAAGCAGGCACAAACCTCAAGAGCATGATGGCCAATCTCCTCCGGCCAACTGCTAAAGTCCAAGAGACCATCAAGAACTTAGGTATCGAGCTATTCGATACCGAGGGAAATCTAAAGAGCCTGCCAGAGGTTGTTGGCGTCCTCAGTAAAGCCCTAGGCGAAGGGGCGATGATAACTGAGGAGTACACGGACGAAGCTGGCAAAGCCCAAACCAGATTGGTAGCGATGACCGAAGAGATGCGGTTGGAGAACATCCAAACGCTCGCTGGCAATTATGGTAAAACAGCCATGAGCATCCTGCTGAAGGAAAATGTCGCAGGCTGGGAAAATATGGCCACCGCTGTCAAGGGGGCAGCCACTGCAGAAGAGGTGGCCGATGCCCGCATGAACACGTTCAAGGGGTCGCTTGAAGCTTTGGGTGGCGCGGTAGAGACCCTTTACATCACGGTCATGCAGCCAATCATAGACGATATACTCCGTCCTATGACTGACTCTTTGGCTGATGTTGTTAGCGGAATGGCTGACAGCTCTCCGGAAATGCTCAAGTGGGGGACAGTAGCGGGCATTGTAGCATTGCTTGCCGGACCTCTGCTGGTTATCGTTTCTAAGATCGGCACGGCATTTCTCGCAGTGGGCGGGATGGTAAAGGCGGGCATAGCCCTTTTGGCAACTCCTCTGGGCGTCGCAGCCCTTGCCATCGCTGGGTTCGTTCTGGCTTACAAGACCAACTTCCTTGGCCTCCGGGACACCCTACAGCCCGTCTTTTCTGACATAGGAAAGAGAGTCAAAGGCTTCGTCGCTGATACGTCCGGCAGTTTTGCGGCCATTAAGGCGGCCCTCCAAGAGGGCGGCCCTCAGGCAGCGTTGGAAGAATTCAAGGCACAATGGCCGGCAATCGCTGAAGCAGCGGGGACGGCTTTGGGGGACATCAACCTTAATCTCTCGCTCTCAGGCGAATTCTTCGATAACCTCAGGGGAGCAGCCTCGGATGTCTTTGAGAAGCTGAAAATTGGCTGGGAAGGCGCTGTTGGAGGAATGGCCCCCGTAATTCCCGCTCTACAAGAGTTGTGGGCGGTAGTTGGACCTATCCTGCTGGTTTTGGGCGATGGCGTTGGCAAGATACTTGTGGGGGCGTTTCGCCTCCTCGGTGACGTTGTGTCATCTGTCCTACCTCACATCGGCCCAATCTTGGTTGGCGTCATCGAAATAATGACAGCAAGCATAGACACCCTATGGGGCGCTATCACGGGTATCGGTATTATCGTCAAGCAAGTGTTAGAAGGGGATTTCTCCGGCGCGTGGGAAACTGCAGGGGGAGTAGTATCGTCCTTCGTTTCTGGGTTTATCGAAATCTGGACTCTCTTTGGTGACACGGCCCTAGAGCTCATTGGCGGCGTCATAGATGGTATCGTCGTTTGGTTCGAGGATATGGGCATTAACCTCCCTGAAATCATAGAGTCCATGAAGGGAGACCTTGTTGGCAAATTCGACGAGATAAAGACGAGCATAACAACGTCTGTTGATGAGACCATTAGCGATGTTGTGGCCTTTTTCGCTGGGTTGCCTGCGAAGATTTTTGCATTCATCGTGGAGCTTGACAAGACGATGTTGGGTGTCGTTTCGTCCATCACTGATCCTCTAACAACGGCGGCAACGACTATGTATACTATCGGACAAAATATTGTTCAGGGATTAGTTGACGGCATCAACGCAGCGAGGGAATGGGTAAAAAACGCTGTAAGCACCCTTGCAGGGCTGATACCCCAATGGCTACGGAACATGCTTGGTATGGGGTCACCATCGAAGGTCGCCGTCGCCATCGGCGCCAATTTCACCAAAAGCCTAGCTCTCGGCCTTCTAGAAGAGAAGGGCGCAACAGTAGATGCCATGTCGTCTATCGCATTGGCAGTGGAATCAGCGACTAACCTAGGTGGCGCGTTTGTCATTCCTTCTATCGGCGGTGGTCTGGGCATGGCGGTCCCATTAGTGCCCACGTCTGCTCCCATAGGGGCAAGAGAGACACATGTGCACATCAGTATAGCTATAGACCACCTGGACGGCGGGGACGAAGAGGACATCGAGCTTCTAGCGTGGCGGATAGCTAGCATTATCACAGAGAGGGGATTAACCGCATGAGTCATGTGCTAACCCTAACAGATAGCATCACCACTATCCAGTTGGCTTCGGCCAATACTAACTACACGTGCAAATTGATCCGTTATGTCCCCCAAGCACCAAAGCTATCCAAGGTGGTTATGGTGGCCACTGCCATTCAGGATGGCGGGGAAGAATCGCGGGTAACGAGGAGAAACGTCAACGAATACGCGCTTGTCCAAATAAAAGCGGACACGAACGACTACGCGCGAGAAGGGGTGCAGGGCATAGAAGGCTTGCTTATCTCTGCTGAGCGTTTTCAACGAACACACAAAGGCGCACGCGTATACGTTCAGCTCCAGCCAGGCGCATCCGGTGATGTTTACCGTTCGGAGATACTGAGCGGCAGAGTCGAAATTGACCCTCGCTCTATGGAAGAACTGTGGGTATCCAAAGCCATTAAGGTGAAGATTTCCTGGACCAGACGATTTTACTGGGAAGGGACGGAAACGAACCTTCTCCTCTCCAACTGCAACGACGATGACGCAGCGAGCATACTCATTTCTAACCATGACGACTCTTACACTGCAAGCACGCTCAGCTTTGACGAGGCGACGAAGAAGATCGCAGACAGCGCAAACGGCTTGGAAAGCTTCGCTACCGGCGAGATATTAGTTGTTTCTGGATCAACTAATAACGATGGGCGCTATAGTATTGCAACTGGCGGGGTGGCAGCAGAGATTGTGGTATCGGAAACCCTAGCAGACGAGGTAGTGGGGGCAAGTATCACATTAAACGCCCACGATAATTGGGTCGCTGTGGACGGGTCGACAATAGACGGTGTCCTTCCTTCTCCCTGTGAAGTACGAATCAAAAACAGAGAATCAACAGGCCGTTCGTACCGAGCCCACATCGGTTTGAATGCCTTTTCTAACCCTGCCACATTTCAGCATGTCCTGGAGGGAGAGGATAACGATTACGTGGGCGGTTCAGCATCAGCAATAGCAGATGTCACGAGCTCGGCAGGCAAGTATCAGCCAATTACCATCCCAACAGCCGAAGGTCAGGTCCTCCGTTGGGATCTCAGCTCCGCTTTTCTGGCGGCATGCGCGGGGGGGTTTTTCCGTATGATTGCGCGGTTTCATTCTCTGCCTAACGATGACATCTTCATTCGGCCCAAGGTAACATTCCCAGCCGGTTCGCCAGATACCGTGGTGGCTGAATGCAAGCTGGTCCAGCTAAACGCAACTAACTATGTGCAAGCATTGGGCACAATGCAACTCCCGCCGTGGCTTGTTGGTTCATCGAATCTTCAACCCGTCTCGCTCACCTTTTACGGGTATGCGGACGTAGAGAGAACCCTAAACATCGACTGTTTGTTTCTTTTGCCAATGGATGGCCATCAGATACTCCAGCCGAAGGGGTACGGTTTCTCTGAAGATGTATCTTTGATCTCAAATGGCATTTTGGATGAAGTATGGACGGAGGGGTGGGACGTGGACGGCAAAGCTGGGCATTACGTCGCTTATGGCCCAAATCTGAGCGTCTATCCAGGACGTGACCACCGTTTTTATTTTCTAATTAAGGGTGGGACATGGGACGTTCTCGATATCGCTCGTCGCCATCAGATCTACATTAATTATCGCCCCAGAAGATTGACCCTATGATAAACATCCACGCCGAAATCACGGATAGGCAAGGGGTTAGCATCTTAGGATTCCCAAATCTAAAGTTGGTCCCTACTAGCTACTCTTGGGCGGCGATTGGCGGCCCCGACGAAGCCGTACTCGCAGCACACGGGGCGGAGGATGGCCTATTCCAACTCTTCGAACACCTGCGAGCACGAGTGGTGCTGGTAGACGAGTATGCGCGGGATGTCTGGTGGGGTTATATCAGCGATGTAGAGGTGCGACTAGGCAATATAACCATAGGGGCAAGCATCGACCCTATGGCCAACAGCGTCGCGGTTGCTTATTCTCTGGTCGCTGTGGGGGAAGAAACCCCCGGGGAGCGAGCCACAACCGCTTGGGTAGACGACGAGGCAAGCCAGGGTGAATACGGGAAGAAAGAGCTCCAGGTTACCCTAGGTGGGGCATCCGCGGCCCAAGCAGAACAAGCAAGAGATATTGTCCTAGCAGCGCGCAAATACCCAATCACAGTGATAAAACACACGGGCGATGGGTCCAAAGCTTCTGCTATCATCAAATGTCGGGGGTGGTGGCATCGTCTCAATTGGCGCTACTATACCAACACAAACACAGACGAGGTTGCTACGACTACCCAGATTACAGAAATGATAACAACAAAGCACCCTTGGTTGGCCGGGACTCGAATAGAAGATGTTGGTGGCGTTTCCTCTTCTGAGTACCGAGACGGGGACAGCACAACGTTGGTTTTTATTACTGAGCTACTGGAAAGCGGGACGACCAACAACCAACGACTGCTAGCCGAGATAACCAAGGATCTTTATCTGAGGGTATGGGAAGAACCATCCCGGGACGACACAATCGAACACTATCTTCGACGTGATGGGCGGTTGCTGAACAGGTGGCGAGATGGCATTGAATCCCATCTCTGCCCTGTGGGGGTATGGGTACGATCCCGCGCTTTTGCGCCAGGAAATCTCGACGCCACATTCCTTGTGGCCACCGACCGCTTTTTCATCGAGCGGGCGGCATATACCGTAGCCAAAGACCGATTGCGATTGCAATCTAAGAACATGCCATCTGTTTGGGAGATGGCAGAGAGGATAGTCGCGGGATGAGGCTAACCGAGCTAGTTAGAAAAATCAAGCCATATGTGATGGGTTGGATCTCCGAGATAGGAGGAGGGGTTGGACCTTACGCACCAACACCGCACGACCTTGTATCCGCTCATCACAGTGGAAGCATAGCTGATACCCAGGGACCGCAGTTCCTGCTGACTGACGGTTCTCGTGCCCTGACCGACAACATGGCGGTGTCTGCAACAAAGACGATCGACGGCGTCGACATCTCTGCCCACAAATCAGCGTACGACGACCACCTCACCCAGGATGATCACTCTCAGTATGTTCACATCTCTGTAGTTCGCTCTATTGCCGCTCAGCATACTTTCGGTCCCCCCTCTCCGCAAGCTCCCTTCCTGCTCTCAGCTAACGCCCAGGGGCAGACAGTGGTGGGATTCCAGGCGGATAAGCTAAATAAGGAAATCGCCTCTGGAGACGGTTTAATAGGGGGAGGAGCACTGACAAGCAACGTAACCATCAGCGTCAACGTTGGGACAGGACTTGAAATTGTCAGCGACGAAGTGTGCCATCGGACCGGCGATCTAGGCGATTTGCATACCAACTATCTGCTTGTTGACGGTAGTCGGGCCCTGACTGGAACGCTTCAAGCACAACACATTGTCCCCGTGGCCACGGATGCCTACGACCTAGGATCAGCTACGAAACTCTTCCGTAAGGGCTGGCTGTCAGAGCTGGAAGCCATTCTCTTTGTGGAAAACACGATTCAGGTCATCGGCGGCTACTTCATGATCCCCCATGGCCAGGGCACGTTTGCGGAAGACGTAAACAACAGCCAAACCACGATCGATTTTGGCATAGCCATGACTCCCGACGACTTCGTTTTACTGCGGGGCAATCTTCAAGTTGAGTATCTCCAGGTACTTACTTTGGTGTCGGGGACAACCTACAACGTCACCCGCAATCTAGACGGTTCTGGAGCAAACGCTTGGCCTCAGGGTCACGTCTTCGTCGTTCTAGGGGCGTCTGGGGATGGGCGTATCGAGCTTGATGCCCAGACCGGCGGGCCTCGCATCTCGGTGCTTCGCCAGGGAGCGACCTACAACGCTCAAACCGAACAACTCCGGATTGGCGACCTGAACGGCTGGGGCCCCGTCTCCTCCGAAGTTTACGGGTGGGCGGCAGGCGACTACTCCGGCACTGAGTATGCTTACTACTCCACTGCCGACGGCATGGTCATCAGAGGCACGATCTACGCTGACGATGGCTACCTTACCAATCTTGATGTCGTGGGTATACTCAACATCTCCACCAGTGGTGTCTTGAAGTCGGGGGCTACTGATTATGCGGTGGGTACGGGCTTCTGGATGGACTACAACGCGGGCAGCCCTCGCTTCTACATAGGGTCAGCGTCTTCTTATTTCA